>JACKQG010000318.1_pt1 | contig 71349 bp, 77 predicted proteins | sample 8237621 | NCBI WGS metagenome assembly JACKQG01 (sample SAMN15677084, study PRJNA649215) | marine metagenome | biome: marine; feature: Black Sea; material: saline water; isolation source: suspended particulate matter (SPM) from the Black Sea western gyre | collected 2013-06-09/2013-06-10 | depth... | reverse complement strand
TCTGATCCATCAGCGCCAGCGGCACCTGTGGGCCCAGTGGGTCCAGTTGCGCCATCGGTACCATCGGAACCATCTGATCCATCAGCGCCAGCGGCACCTGTGGGCCCAGTGGGTCCAGTTGCGCCATCGGTACCATCGGAACCATCTGATCCATCAGCGCCAGTAGGCCCAGTGGGTCCAGTGGGTCCAGTGGGTCCAGCTGTACCATCGGAACCATCTGATCCATCAGCGCCCGCAGGTCCAGTGGGCCCAGTGGCTCCAGCTGTACCATCGGAACCATTTGCGCCAGCAGCACCCGTGGGCCCAGTAGGCCCAGTAGCTCCAACTGCGCCATCAGATCCATCTGCACCCGCAGGCCCTGTAGGTCCAGTTATCCCATTCGCTCCTCCGGGCCCAGTGGGGCCAATTGGTCCCCCGGAAGGTCCAGTGGGCCCAGTAGGCCCTGCTGTACCAGTGGTGCCATCTCCGCCAATTGGGCCTGTAGGCCCTGTTGGCCCTAAGTCTTTGTCTTCTCTAAAAAATTTAATAGACATTTTACTAAGCTACTCCCGACATATTTTCTGCACCATAAATGTGATAATTTATTTTATTAGCATGACCACTTTGGACATTGCCGTAAATTGATTCTCCTGTATTTAAATGCATAACGTATCCAAAATCCCATTCCAATGTATTACCAGATGGTAAAGTAAGGTTTAATGTTCTACTGGTTGTTCCTGTTGAGTAAAAATAATTTTTAATATTTAAATTAAGAGTATCATCCGTATTATGAAAATACATTAATTTTACATCTGTGCCAATACAATGAATTCCGTTAACTCCCGTAGGAGAAGTATACAAAGGGGAACCTGTCCAGCCGGGGGTGTTCCAGCTAGCATTTCCCTCTACTGTGTCATCATATAATAAACCAGATGCAAGTAATTTGTGTTCTAAATCTATTTTTTTAGCCATATCCCTCTATAATTATACCGTATTAATTATACAACCAAACCTGACGAATATCTACACTTCCTTCTACCCCTGCTCCAGTAGGTCCGATTGGGCCCGTTGGGCCATTGCTTCCTGCAGCACCATCTGATCCAACGGGGCCCGTAGGCCCAGTGGGTCCAACAACGGTAGAATCTGCACCAGTGGACCCAGTAGGTCCAGTAGGTCCAGTTAGCCCTATCGGACCTGTTAGCCCAATAGATCCAGTTGGGCCTATTGCTCCGCTCTGAACTGTTCTAATAGAAATGCTACCGCTTGTTTCGTGATCAGAATGCCACTTCCCAAAATAATAAAGAGTATCTGGTGCGTCATTAGGAACAGTAAATAAAGAATAGCCATCATCACCCGGAGCACCATAAGAAACGAATCCGTCAATATATGTATTACCTCCATTATGAGTCCCCCCACTCATTGTAGACAAAGCAAATAAATGTCCTACTGAAATAGGTTGACCGCTAGTATAACTAGTATGAAAATTTGATACATGTGTTTGGTCAAACTTATAAGTGAAGCCTCTATATAAAATTATATCTTCGTCCTCAACGCCGTTAATATAAAATTCATCCTTGCCAGACGTTAAACTATTAACTAATGTAATTTCAAAAATTTCAGATATCGACATGGGGCCAACATCACCTTTTGCGCCAGTTTGTCCCGTATCGCCAGTAGGCCCTGCTACATTAGAAGCTTCTCCAGTTGGCCCGACTGGGCCAGCTGGCCCCATTTCCCCTTTGGCTCCCGCAGGGCCACCGGGGCCTTGCCATTGATAACCCGCCCCCCAAACTCCGGGCGCAGTTTCAAATCTCCCATATACTGCACCGCCGGCATGATAAACATCAAATTGAGGTGTCCATATAGTTCCTGTTGGCCCAGTGGGTCCAGTTGGTCCTCCGTACGGGCCAGTCGGGCCTTCTCCGCCTGAGGGTCCGGTTGGACCTGTTCTTCCTTGAAATCCTCTGGGCCCATCTGAACCTATTGCTCCGGTAGGACCGGTTACTCCAGTGCTCCCCGTAGAACCCTGCGGTCCAACACCGCCTTCTGGACCTATGTCTCCCCTATTACCTTTATCTCCCTTATCGCCTTTTTGCCCTGTTGGACCCACGATGCTTTGACCAGCTACTCCCATTGGCCCCGTAGGACCTCTTTCTCCAGTGGAGCCGGGCCAACCCCTGTCTCCCTTATCGCCCGTAGGTCCCCCATAAAAAGTCGGCCCAGTAATTCCCCGTATTCCTCTTGGTCCCGCTGACCCCTTTGGGCCAGTTGGTCCAGTTACCCCTTTCGGTCCATAATCAATTACGGCATTTGCCGAACCTTCTTTTACTATTGTCAAGGGCGACAAAACCGTAGAGCCTCTTGATTTATAACTAGCTACTAACCTAGTTATTTCTTTTGAAGCTTGCTCTTTGGTATTTATCCAGTTTTTGGCTACTGCGTTTTTATCTATCCTTGTTAAGCTAGAGCGCTCATCAGAAACAGATACAATACTATCTTTTTCAGTAGACTCAAGAGTCTCACGAGTCTTTTTCTCACAAAAATATATTAAAAATAATTGTTTGAGTATAATTTTTTCGTTTTCCCCTATCTCTGCTTGGGTATCTTCATCAAATATCTCTAGGGTAGATTGGTCATAAATATAACTAGTTTGAAGATGATTATTTAAAGACCCGAGATTAGCACGTATCCAATATGCTATATATGGAATATCAATTTCTTTTGGATACTCGTAATCTCTATAGATTTCGTCAGCTATATCAACAACTTTCATGGTCTTTTAATGCAATATACACATTATATTACAGTTAAAATCAACTTATGAGAATTATTTCTGAAGTAAATCAATCCACTCTAAAGAACGATTTTCCCAAGTTTTTTGTAACGCCCATTCTTTAGCTCTTTTTTGAAGATTTTGTTTCTTTTCTGGATTTTTTAACGCATCGAATAACTGAATTAAGGCCTTCTGTTTGAATTCTTCAGAGTAGGGGTCTCCATCGATCATGATTCCCCTGTCGGAGACAACCTCTTTTAGAGCCCCGTACTCTCTAGTAACCACCAAGCATCCTGCGGCCTGAGCTTCTAATGCGCTTGTGCAAAAGGTCTCAAAAAATATATTGGGATATAGCCAAACGTCAGCCATCATGAATTCATCCAGCATAACTTCGTTTGATACTTTTCCACGAAATATAACTCCATCAATATCATCCATTTTTCTCTTATATTCTTCTGGGGTATGTTCTGAATTAGTTATATCCAAATCAGTAAATACATGCAATTCTGCATCAGGCAATTCTCGTTTTATATCCGGAAACCAATTTAACAAAATATCTAAACCTCTTTCGGGTAAAGAATTGTATACAAATCTATTGGAAATTTTATCTATATTTTTACTAAAGTGTTGAGAGTTTATTAATCCATTTCCTATCTTATATATTTTATCATTTGGAATATCATATATTTCTTGAAATAATTCTATATGAGGATCGCTCAAACACACAAATCCAGTTATTTTATCTAGGCAATTATTAATAACTGCTCCTCCATCATGAGGTAAAGGGTTTCCTTGAAAGTTGGCGATTAAACCGACATCTTGCGCCCAAACATATTTCGCCCTAGCTTGGACCTTGTGTTCTAAAAAATAATGTATGTATCTATTTATAATAAGCGTGTCTACTTTAGCGTTCTTCAAAAATATGTCTATTTTTTCTTCTCCAAAATAAGTTACATTTTTATGCGACCCCTCTAATATGCCGCCACCAGCAACATACACATCGAATCTAGATGTTAAATTTTCTGCTAAATTTATTAAACCAATTTCGCTTCCCCTCACTCCCCTTTTGCCGGAATAATCTGCGCCATTAAACTTCTCATGCGCATAACCCGCATATATAAAAGCTATAGGCTTATCAGATTGATGTCTTCTACAAAGCTTTAACCCTTCATCTCCCGCGCAATATTTATCGTATCCATGAATAGCTCTACATTTTTCCGTCTCTTCGTTGTAAGAATGTTGGTGGCAAAAATTAGCGCATTCTTCATGCGTGGGCAATTTATGCTTCAACATTGATAAGGCGTTATGAAAATAAACATCCTCTGGAAGCTCAGATATCCAAGGATTCGGAATTTTAAAATAAGTCGTGTGGCTCCCGAGGCCTTCTCTCCACTTTATAATATCTTCTGTTGAAACATTTTCTATACAGTCTAGCATAGAACTTTTTTTTCTGAAGCTAAATCCCCCATTTATATTACTAACGCATTCGGGAGGAGTTAATTTATCCCGCCTTTCTCCATAAGCTTTCCATTCTGGGTCCCAATTATAAGGCGAACCTATAAATGAAAAATCCGTATAATCGTTTATATCGAAACCGTTTAAAGCAAAAGAGTCCGTTTGAAAAATCAATACGTTTTCTTGATCGATCTTACCCCAAAACTCTTTCGACTTAAGTAGTTCGCTATACGCGTTTTTATCTAAATTACTAACGCCTAGATTTGTTATTTTAAATTGCCAATCCGGAAAAAGCTCTTTAATGTATTCGTAATTTTTATCTCCACAAAACACATGTAAATTCCAAGTTTGAATCTTAAAATTCCCATGGTCGTGCATCAATGATCTCATCACGTTTCTTATCACGGGCTCGAGCATTTCGTGCTCCCTAGGCTCAATAATTACAGCGCAATTATCGCTTTCAACCTCTTTAATCTTAAAATTTTTATGCTTATTAAGTAAAGATTCTTTTTTTAATATTGAAATTATATCTTGCATTTTTCTTCAGCAAACTTTAGATTATCTTGCACTCTTTTTATTTCTTCACTTGGAACTCTATTATTGTCTAATAGACCCTTCGCTATATCTCTCGATTCCTCATAGCTTCCAACCCAATACGAGCATATAGATAATTCATCCCACCTCTTGAAGTCATATATATCTTTGCCCACAAAAAGCTTATCTTCTTCAGGGAAATTGGTCATACATGCAGATTTAGCAAATAAATATCCTGAATGGTAGTCTCCCCTTTCTCTATAATAAGAGGATAATTCATAAATAGGTTCAGCCCTAACTGGATAATAGTTATAAGCTTTTATAAACGAATGAAGCATCGAACTCTCATCTCCTAAAAGTTTATATCCCATTCCTATTTTATACATAGAATAATATACCTCTTCTCGCCAACCGCCCCTATTAACCCTCTGTTCGTAATATTTAATACCGTTCCTTATGTCTCCCATATCAAAATAAGTTTGCCCAAGATAAAAATAGTATCTTGTTACTAAATCTTGATCCGGCTCTTTTTCTATACCTTCTAAAAGTAACCGAGCGTCCCTTTCGAATTTTTCTTTTCTGCTGGATCCACATGCTAGATCGTGATACCTTAAAGTCTTCGGATCTATTGTTCCCTTGCTACCTGAACAATCTAAATATTCGTGTGTTACCCCCCTATATTTAGAGGTAGAAGCTTTTTTCACAAGCCTTACATTGTAATAAAACATTTGATTATATTGAGCCACTTGATAACAGTCATGACTTAAGCCATCTTTCCAATTTTCGTCTTCGGCTTCTAAAACCATGTCCGCATCATCGAATAAAATATAGTCAAAAATTCCCGCCGAAGCCCTTGCTAATCTTAGCGCTTCATTTCTAGCGTACTCAAAATTTCTGAATTCAATATCATGAATTTCGCCATTGATTTTATGCTCATCCATTACAGAAAGAATTTTATCTTTTGTGTCGTCCGTTGAGCCGGTATCACATATAACGTAGTAGTCTAAGTAAGGAGCAACAGAACGCAGACATTTTTCAATGATAGCGGACTCGTCTTTGACTATCATATTTAAACATATTCTATTTCCACTCATTATGTGTTTGACGAATTTTTTTAAAATTTATTTTCTTACAAATAAAGAGTCCCTATAATTCACCTTATCATTTGCTATATGATTTGGTGCATGTTTAACTATATGGTAGCTATGTTGTAATTTATTAAATAATCCATGATAATAAGCCTCTGGATTAGGATATGGATTTCGTCCCAAATCGTCATTAAAAGAAACCGATATTTGGCTCGCGACGGGATTTTCTGCAAGCCAATAGAGTAGGCCGTATTCCGAACCATTAGAGTCTATCTTTATCAAGTCTACGGATTCTAGCTGGAAAGTCTTCATTAAACCTTCTAGGCTTATATTCGCAACCTTCGCGCAGTCTCCGCCTACATTTTCAAAGCTTGTATAATAATTAGAAAGTCTACCATATTGAACAAGATAAGAATAAGGGGCATCAGAAGAAGTAAGAGATTGATTTAAAAATATAATATTATTAATTTCCGGCTTCTCTATGTCTTGGCCGGGGTCCACAGCGATAACTCGTGAACACAACTGACTTACCTCTTTTGAAAAATTAAAGTCTCTACAGCCTGCATCTATACAGGTTCCGGTTTCGTTTATTAAATATTTCAAAAAAGAATAGCCCTCAACTTTGATTGGGTCTTCGATAGGTAGAAATGATGAATGTTCATTTTTCGTGTGGGCATATTTATTTATAAAAATTTGACTATAATTAATATATTCTAAGTATTCATGATCTTGCTCTAATAGATCTAAGCCATAGTGCTGTTTATTACCATGCGCAAAAGCTTTATTCTGTTTAAAACGGTCTGTCCATCCACAAAATTCATCCCATTTACCGATGGGTATACCCGCATTAATAAATATAAAAGATAAGGAAAGATCTGCGTATTTTTCTAGTCCGTCGTAAGCTTCGCAATAAGAATCCCAATCTTTTTTACTTATATCCTTCATTGCGTCAAGAAAGGCTTGACGATTAAAAATAGATCCACCGCAGCCCGTATACCTTTTAGAAAGCTCTTTGTCTGGGAATTTTTCCTTGGCTAAATTATATACCTCCCTAGGAAATCCGGGGCCATTTGGACCAGCTAACGCCAAACCGTCTGGTGGTTTAACCGGTGGTAAAAAAGATTCTACATCATCTTCAAGAATAACTATCCAATCAAAGGGGGCCAAATATAAAGAACAAACTTCTTTTAGATTCTGCAGCCAATCCCAAATATAGTATTTTACTATTCTATTCCCCGACTCCCAACCCTTTATAGAAGTGTCGTTGTTTATAGAGCAGTTAAATGCTTCAGCTATCTTCGAATAATCTCTTTCTCCACTGTTTGTTATATGCACATGCGCATTAGGATTTGCAGCCTTAAACGTTTTTAACATTTCAAATGTAGCCTTAGTGTTATCCTTAACCTGAGACCAGCCCGCAAATGAAAAATTGTTTTGTTTTTTCTTTTGCTCTTCTAGCATTCCCAAAGAGTGCTTGTATGTTTGATTAGCGTTATCGTGAGATATTAATATATTATTCCCAAACGCTTTTTTCTTTAGTCTTCTTTCTGATTGATAAGCTTCAGCTGGATTAGCGTAATCTCCATTTAGTGAATGTAGTTTTTCAGAATTAAGTGCAAAATATTTATTTACATGGACTTCGTCGCAAATTCCGTTCTCATTTTTATGACCGCTTTTTATGTCTTTATCTAAGGTTTCATAGCATGAGAAAACCATATTTTCAATTTCCTTTGGTTTCCCTCCCCAAAAACAACTTTGATGATAAGGTATAGTTATTTTATCTTCTTCTATAAAAGCTCCAGAATTTGGATCGGATTCAAATTTGCCCTTAGATTCCCTTATTGATCCCCACGGGTGAACTACTCCAACTAAAGGTTTATCATCATGAATCATGTCTTCTAGCTGTATCTTGCTGCGAACTATATTATCAGCATCAAAGTAAAAAATGTAATCATAACTTTTTATTTGATCCCATGCAGACTTTATGAAATGAAATTTATGAAGCTTAATGTCTCTAGGCTCATCATAAGAATCAGTAAGCGTGAATGTTTCTTCTTGTTTTAATTGCGTAAAAGATTTATCACTAAATATAAAATAGTGTTTCCTGTGACTTGGTAAAAAATTCTTTTGTATTGATTTATAAAACCTATCATAAAATAAAGAATATTTACCCAATCCAATAAATAGAATGGCAATATTTTTCATTAAATATACTTCTCAATTCTTTTTGACCAACCGCCTTCTACGTTGTTACTATAGCCCCATAGGACCCATTTTACTGGTTTTTTAGAAGAGGAAATGATGGTTGTAAATGAATTAAGTTTTCTTCTTAATATAAGGGGGTCTGACTCTGGGGTGAAGTCTTTTCTAAACAGTATTTGTTCTTTGTCGTCTTCTACTCCAAAATACCAAAACTTATAATTATCTTCAGGCATGTCCTCTGAACCCCACTCGGCTTTGATAACGTACTCTTCAGCGTGCTCTTTATGCGTGATGATTTCTAAAGTGTTTCTTAACCATTCCTCCTCCGATACGGTTTTTGGATCTTCTCCCCCTAAGGCTCTCTTATGAATTACTCTATTTCTAAAATCTATACCTGTATATAGTTCGTAATCATGATGGGTCCTCTTTTTTCCTAAGCCATACTGTCCCAAATCTATATCGCTTTCCTCTTCTTTGAGCATGGTTCTCAATCTTTTTTTACTTATTAAATCTCTTTCGCCCCAAGTCTTTTTAATTTCTCCAGATTCCTTTTTCTTTGTGGTGTGATCGTCCCAGTGTTTAACTCTACCCTTTCTTGTATACTCGTGCCATACCACTGTTTCATGTGGGTGAAAAAGGTCATAACCTAATGTATAAGATCTAATTGATAAACTTATTTCATCTCCTGCGAAATATAGATTTGGATCATACTTGTATTCGTGGCAGTGAACCCCTAAAGTAAAATAAAAATGACCCGAAACAAATCTAGCTGGTATGGGTTTATCTAATTTTTCATTACCCTGAATATGCCAAGGTCTAAAGAGGATTGTTCCTTGCTCGGTAAACCTCTCTGGAATCATTTTAAATGGAACACAATTATAATTTATATTTTCATCGTTATCGGGTTCATATATGGCTGCATAAGAAGTTATAATCGGTTTTTCACTACCGGTTAACTTCATCATATTTATTAATTTTTCATCCCAATCTTGCGCAAATCTATGATGAGAATCTAGCTGTAATGTATAGTCTTCACCCCTCCATAATTTTTGAATCAATGATCTAGCCCAGCAGAGCCCCTTGCTTTCTTTCCAGTCGTGTTCTAAAATGCGGAATCTGGAATCGTCTTGATACTTAGAAAGATTTTCTGTTTCGTCGCGTTGCCAGCAAATTCCAAAAGTTAAATTTTCCGGGTTTTTAGCTTTATTTAAACAGTCCTCTATTGTGGGGATTAACTCGGGATCACGATATGATGCGATTTGCACAAAAATTTTCATATATTATAATATAAAAAATAATGGCTTAATTATCAAATTATTTAACTTATCCCGGGACTATTTGTTGTCGTAGTGGTTGCTGCAAACCCACTCCCGCCGCTGCTACCGCCGCTGCTACCGCTGCTGCCTCCGGATGATACCGAGCCTTGATCATAGAACTGTTTATCTACTATCCATGCGCCTACAGAATGATCCTTAACGAGTCCGGAGACTAATAAAGATGAAATTCCAGTAACAGTTATATTCTCTTCATTACTTAAATAAGGATCGACAACCACTTGTTGGGAGTTGTAAAATCCTAAGGTATTCGATACAGACAAAGAGCTAGCTCCAGAAACCGCATTACTAGTTAATCTAGTAATTGGTGGACAAACGGCATTTGCAGTCGTTAAGTATGGACTATCACCATAAGTTATATTTGATTCTGGACCAACATCTTGTCTTATAATATGCCCATAAATTTGTACTGATTCGTCTCCAGAAAGCAGGTTACCAAAAGAGTCTTTCATTGAAGCTCTGACGTTAAATGAATTTTCTAATTTAAGTCCTCCTACCAACATATATAATCCAGAAGCTTTAGGCGGCAACTTGTATGATATTTTGTCCCCCGTTTCAATATAAGATTTAAATGTTGCAGTCTTAGTAATTTCTGAAGAGGTCTCCGAACCTCCGCTAATTAATATAGCGGGCGGATATTTATAACCAGATCCGGGATTAGATATGTTTATTTGACTCACGTAGCCACGTTCAGCTTCTCCGGGTACATCATTATCCCACTGAGCCGTTAATACTGCTCCGGCTCCCCCTCCACCGCTAACGGTTATTTCTGGTTCTTGTCTATAACCAGATCCGCCATTTAAAATTTCTGCGCTAGAAAGGGAAGAGGTTTCTTTTGGTTCTAAATATATTTCTAAATCAACTTCACTATTTTTACCATTATAAGCCCACATCCAAAGTTCTTCAACCCCGTCTACGTTGCTAGCTCTATGTATATGAGTTTTGTCTACGCAGGGTGCATTTGAGTAAATCTTTGTTGCGACAGAAATTCCGCACCCTGAATTAGAACTAGAAAGAGGTTCCTTTTTATATACTTCATTTATTGTTGAAAAAGAGTGGTTGGAAGTCGGCCCAGAAACTACAGAGCTAACATTAGTTAGACCAGTAGGTAATTGACCATTAGTATTTATACCGAATCCAGTTACACTTCCATTGGGATTTAAAATTAAGCTGTGATTCTCTCCCGCGCTTATACTTAAATTTTTATTTTTCCATAAAGAGCTTGATAAAGTAGCATACGAAGGCACTGCGGTTTGACCATTTACATTAGAACCCCAAGCTCGAATATAATTTAAATTTTCAGTAGAGTTGTATATTGTACCCAGAGAATGATTTCCACCAGCTACGACGCTTGTCCATTTTTCTTGAGATGTATTTATAGCTGGCACTGAAGATTGAGATGAAGAATTATTTCCCCACGCAACAACCACGCCTGACTCGTCGATACTTAAACTGTGACCTTCACCGGCTGACACAGAAACTACATCTGAAATAGCTTGACCATTAATTTGAACAGGATAAGAAATACCAGATCTTGGGCCACCTAAAACTCCAGTTGCTACTGCCCCATTTCCTGCGGTGTCTTCATTTGCATTAGTTATTGTAACCGCGGGAGATTCATAATACCCAGCGCCCTGATTAGTCATAATAAATCCAGAAACTTGCGCTTTTTGCAAGTATGTTACGGCATGGGCTCCCGTTCCGCAAATTCCATATCCAGTACACGCGTTGCTAGTATCTTCAAATGAAATCGTTGGCGTAGATGTGTATCCATTTCCACTATTTGTAATGGTTATTGAAGAAACGTAGCCATAAGCTGGATTTTCTGAAAAACTTGTTAACATGACTGTAGCTGCTGCGCCAGACCCACCCCCTCCAGAAAATACTATATTAGGAGCTTCTGTATAGTTTGCTCCCCCGCTAACTAACGATATACTTAATATACCCCTACCGGCTAAAACAGATTCAGCCTGAGCGCCACTAGCGCCCACGCCGCCCGCTGTTATTGAAACTACCGGGGGTAAAGAGTAGTCTTGTCCAGAATTAGTAATTTGCAAACTTTCTATATGCCTTAAGGCAGGCGAAGAAGAAGTTTGCCCAAATTCATTATCTCCCCAAGCTATAACTTGTCCAGCTTGCACTGCTAACGAATGATTTTTTCCTGCAGAAATATCTGTTGCGCCATTACTTAAATTTGGATGAACATTACACTGTCCGTAAGTGTTATCGCCCCAAGCAATTACTTTGCCATTTTTATCTAATCCTAAAGCGTGATTTGCTCCAACTCTAATTTTGGTCAAATTTTTTATATTCCTCGGGGGAAAAGCTACTGTATTTTTGCATCCACCATTCCAGTTGCATTGCAATGGTACGCCTCTAAAATTAGGACCAACTATATATGGATATACAGCCGTTCCGCTCGTATCAACTGTGGCGTGATAATGCCACGATCCAGAAGAGTGTTCAGGCGTCACAGCAAATCTAGCATTACACCTATCTAAAATTCCATGTCCTTCTACAAATTCATAATCCGCACTATAAGTTCCATCATAAGCGCCCCCCGGCCCCACTCCAGAACCAGATGGTCTGTTCCCAGCTTTAAGTCTATAACTACTCGTCATCAAAGATACGCTCCCCGTAACTCCGGTATTTGTATAACCGTATGGGCCATATATCGGCAGCCCATCAAAAGCATATCCTATTATTGGAGAATGCTCCCCCGAATCCATATCATGCAAACAAGTGGGATTTATATGATAATGATATTTACCATTTGGTTGTACATGGCCCCCACAAGAATCTACGCCTAGGTCTCCCGGTCCAGCAACCTGCTCCCATTGATTCATGCCGGACCATATTTCCGCAGATCTTATATCAAATGGAATTCCATTTAAGGCAATACCTATGTCGCCTCTTGGAATGGCTGTATTATGAGTACCGGTTACAATTGGAGTTTTAGGTATCAGAAAATAATGGTTCTGCTCTGAAGCTTTGTTTGGATTGTTGCCGGGATTTGTTGCTGTTGGGCTTTTATAAGGGGTATTATGAGGGGGTATACCATTGCTGGCAACGATAGTATCAGTAGAAGCTGTATATACGTCTACATTACCACTCCAAGGAATATGGCCGATTGGATTTAATAACTCTTTTACAAGATTAGCTCCGCCCCAAGAAAACACAGACCCATTTGGCCTTAACGCTAAATTAAAACCATTGCCGCAAGCAATCGTATCTCCATTAGCGTTATATTTTATTTCATGTTTTCTACCTATTGTAGAGTAAGGATGAGTAGATTCTCCATTTGTATTTTCCCCGAATCCAGTAAGATCAGCAAATGAATTAGTTTGATCAATAACATTTACATGACCATAAACTATAACATCATCAGAGCTAGAAGCGTGAGCTTTTACGGAAACATTATTGCTTAGTATCAGACCCGGCCATATGACCATATGACCACCAGTTTTGCTAGAGGGAACGTCTATGGAGTAATTAGAAATTTTTTCTGCTCCCGAGAATATCTCAAAACTTAAAGACTTAATTGAATCGCTTTTATTAAAGGCCCACAGCCATAACTCATGAACGTCTTTGTTGCCGCAGTTAGATTTATGAATTAAAGTGGGAAATTCTCTAGATACAGACCATATCTTAATCCCTTCGCCAAAAGCAGATTCGCTTAATTGTAATTTTTTTAAAAAAGCCATTTTTCCTTATTCCTCTTATTATATTACACTATTCGTTTGTTTCCTAAATTAATTATCCCTGATCTTCCACCCAGCTAATACTAGGACCATATGAGTTACCACTTCCATCTTCGTTATATTTTAAGAAATACTTTTGACTGCTATCCGTGTCTGGTAACACATTTGGAATCCAAGATCCAATACTTTCTCTAAATTCATAAGTGACCGTCAAGGTCTCTCCACTGCTAACTTGAGAGCTATTACTATTGCAGCTTGTATCTGCTGTATCAAAATCACTATTCCTTACCATTACAACATTAACAGTACTGTTAAAACTATAGCTACTACTATCCCATTGTCCAACCCAAAATTTATATCCCATACAATTGTTATTGCCATCAACTATTTTAGTTATTGTATTTACAGCGTTCACCCCGGTACTAACAATATTTGACGATAAATCCCAAATCATCATTCTATCTCCCCTTTGTATTCTGAGCCAAGCGTTCATCCAGCCCGTCGTCCCCGCGCCAGCATTAGACGTTTGAAAAACATTTTGTAAATCGTTACCAAATTTATCATATCTACTCAAATATATATATTGATTTTCGCCACCATTTGTTCCTAAATCTGAAAATGCGCCTTCACAAGTATACATTACCTCGTCATAACTATAATCTTGACTTTTCCTTATTTTACCGCTAAAACTGCTGGTTGGAAGCGAGCTCGAAGTATCAAAATCAAATTTAAAAGAGAACACGCCTCCCCCACCAGAAGAGGTACCTGTTGCGCCAGTTGGCCCAGTGGCGCCCGTGGGGCCATAGTTCGGACCAGTAGGGCCAGTAACCCCCTGAGTTCCTTGAGTACCCGTTGTGCCTTGAGCCCCAGTTGCGCCTGTGGGCCCAGTGGGTCCGGCAACAGTTGAGTCTGCCCCAGTTGCTCCCGTGGGCCCAGTGGGTCCAACTGATCCCGTCGGTCCAGTAGGTCCAGCCACAGTTGAATCCGCCCCAGTTGCTCCCGTGGGTCCAGTGGGCCCAGTTGATCCTGTCGCCCCAGTGGGTCCAGCAACAGTTGAATCGTCACCCGTATCTCCGGTTGCGCCAGTAGGTCCAGTAGGCCCAGCGACTGTAGAATCTGCACCTGTTGCACCCGTTGAGCCCGTTGCGCCAGTGGCTCCAACCGCACCAGTAATTCCTGTTGGGCCAGTGGGGCCCACGCTTCCGGTTACCCCTTGAACTCCAGCTACGCCGGGATTACCCTTCACCCCAGTGGGTCCAGCTATTCCTACTTCGCCAGTTGGCCCAATTGCTCCCGTCGGTCCCGCAGGACCAGTTACCCCCGTTATCCCAATAGCATTAACAGAATAAAGATTAACTCCCCATTGAGAATAAGAGTCGCTTATGTAAGGCGAATTTTCTAAATTGTCAACAAATCTTTTATGAACATGTAGATTCAAATGTATGATATTAGAGTAATGCACTACAGAAGCAATATCTGCGATAAAATAATTTAAAGCATTATGAGAAACGATTATCCTTTGAGAGACGGTATAAGATAAACCGGAAGGCACTTGAATTGTTATTGAATCACCCGGAAAAGGAATTGTCGTTTCTAAGCTTATGGCTTGAGTCGCATATACGTCGCCTCTTATTCCAGTGGGCCCCCTATCCCCTTTCGCTCCAGCTTGGTCAACGTATGGTAAATTTTGCCAGCTTAAAACCCCATTGCCTATTTTTATTCTACCGGTATCTTGCTCGTTAGCGATTTCCCCTTTGGGCAAAATTTCATTTTTAGCGAACCAATTAGAAAATGAATCGCTTCTTATTATTACCTTATTCGTATCATTAGACATTTACTTATTCGTTTGGTAATACTAATCTAACGGGTTTACCCTTCTCATGTGAATGTATTAGTGGAGAAGTTAAAATTAAATATGTTGAAGTAGACATTAGGATAGTAGCAGTTTCTTCTCCGCAATTCCCTTCGTCTATAATAATAGATTTTCCAGATATAAATCCATTTGCATTATTTACTGGTAAAGTCGTAGCGTTCTTTAATACATTGTGGGCAAGCATTGTAGAGCTCACAAGAGGTGCCGCAGCCGTTTGGGTAAAATCTGGATCATTTACTACTTTTGTAATAGCTAATCCAGAAAAAATATTATCTGTTCCAAAGTCTAATGGGTCTAAATTATTTAAAGCCTTTTGTTTTGTTTTGTGAATTGATACAGTAGAGTCAGAGAGCTTTCTTATAAAATAAACGACGTTAGGAATAATTTCATCAACCAAATCGTTTTCTAACGTTCCCAAAGTACCCTTCGTTTCTCCCTGAATAACTGCGGTAGAAGAACCTATAACTGCAGTAATGGATGCCGTTGTACCTGTAGTATTCACCCCCTCTAGAGATGCTGTCGCTGTCGCATGAGTAATGGGCTGACTGCTGCCTCCACCGCTGCCTCCACCGTAGCCGGGATAATATGTAGTAGTTGTTGTTGCTGGCGCTTCTCCCCCAGTAAATGATATTGTTGGGGCAGAGCTATAACCGCTCCCTTTATTTGTTATTGTTATACCTGTAACTTTACCCCCGGAGATAGTAGCTGTGGCTGCTGCGCCGGAACCACCACCCCCAGTAAATACAACGGTAGGGGCTGAAGCGTAATTCGCACCTTGAGCGTTTATGGTAATGCCGCCAATTCTATCTACCCCACCGCCTACAACTTTAACGGTAGGTGCCGAAGTGTACCCATAACCCGAACTTGTAAGATTAACAGATTGTATACTCCAAGACCCGCTCATACCATCTAAAACGGGCACAGCCGTGGCTCCCGCTCCGCCACCTCCAATCATTTCTATAATTGGGGTAGTAACATATCCACTGCCTCCATTATTTACCGTAAGAGATTTAACTGTAAATTTTTGATTACCTAAAGTTATTGTAGGCGCAGAAGTATACCCTACGCCGGGGTGAGTCATAACTATTTTTCTTATTGCTCCGGAAGAGTTTATAAATGCTCTAGCCGTGGCAGTAGTTCCCCCAAGTCCTGTTGGCGCACTAAAGGAGATTGTCGGAGACTCACTTAGATTATCGCCTCCATCAATTATCTTTGCAGAAGCGTTTTTTGCAACACTATACGCTACACCTCCGCCTAAAGAATTTACTCCGAATTTTACTTTGTCACCAGTTGAAAAATTTGATAATTTATTACTCGGAGTATAAACCAAACTGTTATCTACATTAATAACTTTAACTGATTCATAAGTTTTTACCATAGAATATATGCTATCACCTATTTGCCCTACATTTTTTATTTTAAATTGAAAAGTCGCTGCGTTCTCGGGGGTTTCATGCAAAGTAATATAGTTGTTATAAACACATAGATAATAAATGGTATTACTATTACCAATTTTTACAGCGTTGCCTGTTTTTAAATTATGTGAATAATGAGGATAAATATTTCCATCTATATTTTTAGCAATTATGTTTATATTGGTATAATCGCCTTTTAATGTATGATTAAATTGTATTGGTTCCGCCATAATATCTCCTATAATACTGGTACCCCTTCACTTCTCATTCCTGATATATTCGTTGATATACAATGCTCTAATCCGCAATAAATATTTTTTATATCATAAGATGGAGCCGTTTTTATTTTTGAATTTTGGGGGCCGCCCCACTGAATGATACTTCCAGAAACTGTCCAAGCCAAACTCGTATTTCCTGCTGTGGCTACTCCAGATATTTCTGCATTTGGAACCGATAAGCCCGATGGCACATCGACTTGTCCAAGTCCATTATCCCCCCAAGCTATAACTACGCCGTCTTCTCTTAAGGCTAAGTTGTGATTTAAACCAGCAGATACTTGTACTACTCCAGTTGCTGAACTAGGAATGATACATTGATTAGTATAATTACTACCCCAAGCAACTACTCCAGAATCATTTCTCAAAGCTAAACTATGGTTTCCACCAGCAGAAATAGCCGTGACATCATCAAGTAATTCCCCAGCGGCTCCACTTACATTACCGCCAAAGACTCCCGTAGCTAAACCTGAACTAGCTACGCCTTTTGCTTGGCCATGTTCATTGTCACCCCAACCAACTACCGTACCGTCGTTTAAGAGGGCTAAATTATGCAAAGAACCTGCGGATATATCCTTTACTACTCCTAGGTTCATTGGAACCGTATCTTCAGAATAGCTTCCCCAACTTTTTATATAAGTATTAGAATTGTTATCCTGATACAAGGCTATTACATGATTAGAGCCTATAGAAATTTTTTCAACACTTTTAATCAGTGTAGTGGTTAAATCTGAATGGTTGAATTCACTAGGAACGCTTAATTGTTGATGAGAGTTTGAGCCCCATCCTTGGATCGTGTCATCTTCCAAAATAACAAAAGAATTATTATAACCAGCAGCTAAGCCCTTAACTGTATTTCTCTTAGTCGAAGAAATCTTAGCTGGAACAGAAGCTTGACCAAAAAAGTTTTCTCCCCAGCCAAGACAGCTAGAATTCACTAATAGACTACTATTTGCAGTTGGAACCCCTTGCTCTGTTTGATTTATTTTATTTACATAACCGCTTAAAAATATTTTATTAGAGCTACTTGCGAAAGCGGTTATTCTGGAAGAATTTTTTAACATAAAACCAGATACAATGCTAAATAATCCTTGCCTACTAGGTATGGTTATTTTAAAAGCTTTATCCGATTGGTAAGAGGGGTTGTTCCCATTTATATTTTCGCTTAACCCTCCGAACTCTATAGTTAAATCTACATCGTTTTCTGAATCATTATATCCCCATAGATATACCTCTTCGTAAATAGAATCACTTGATGAAGTTTGATGAATAAGGGTTCTAGAAGAGATGTCGGTACCTGCGACTAAAACTGATCCAGAATTTTGATTTGTTTCGGAAAGCTTGACCTTGTTAATTTTTACAGGAGAAACCGTGGGCGCATTTAAGTCTTCTATATCCTTTACCTCGTTTAAGCCTTGAAATCTGTTTTCAACGTCGGCGTGATAATCATGAGAATATTTTAAAGCGGTTTTTAATAAAATCTTATCATGAAATATGTTCTTGATATACACCTCTTCTTTTGTAGATAAATTTTTATCAATTACCACTTTGTCATCAGCATTGAAACCGCTGGCTCCGACAGTTATTCCTGTAGTGGGCAGCACGTATCCTCCAGCTAAAATTGAAGATTCTATTTTTGTTGTTGTAGCCATTTCCCTATTATATTAAATATTTCGTATGAAATAAAGATTATCTGAACCATAATTTGTAGCCCACATAACTCCAGTTCTATACATATCACAAACAATATCGTTCGGATATAAACCCAAATCCATATGCCCGTCGAACGTGTTGGTACCGGGGTCTATATATGACGCCGACCCTTGAGTATTTGTATTATTTCCGTGATTTGTCACGAAAATCTTGTTTAAGGTAGGGGAGTAGGTGATTCCATGAACCCCATTCCTCACTCCTGCAACAACTCGAGCTTCAACAACGTTCTCCTGTGGGTTAATTACACTTATTATATTGTCTAATGTATGTGTAATATAAATTCTATCATTATATGGGCAATATACGCCTTTATTACTCTTAGCTTTCAAATCAATTGTCTCAACATGTTCGGTTAACGGATCGAAACATATTAGATCATCATTGGAAAAATTAGTTATATATATCTTGCTATTAGAGGGGCAGTAAGTTCCATATCCAGCCCCGGCGGTGAGATTTGAATCTATTATATTTTTCGTATTGTCATAGTTTTGTGGATCAATAGATTTAATCATTGCTTCCCCGCTATGGGTTACGTATAATTTATCAGTGGATGGGCAGAATATAACGTCAACTGGATTTTCTCCCACGTCAATCAAGCCATGTTGAGAAACGGGGTCACCACCAATTTTACAAACGTTTTTAGAAGCAAAATTAGCCACGTATACTTTTTGATTGGTTGGGCAGTACTCGATACCCATAGCTCCCGTTCCTTGAATAGTTAAATACGGCGCTGTATTAGGGACTCCTTGATTATCGTATTCTGGAGTAAAATATAAAATTCTGTTTATAGTTGAGTCTTTTGAGCTATCGAACCAGCCATTAGAGCTTACATATAATTTGTCATCATTAGGAGATAAAATTGCGTTAAAAGGGTATGTAGCAGGATGAACGGTACCCGCTATTACAACTGGAACTTTTCCGTTTTCTTTTACAAATTTAAAAGAGTTATTTTCTAAAGGATAGCCGACTTCTCCAGCATTAAATCGGACATAATAATTCGTATCGAAAGAAAGATTATCTGAAAAGAAATAAGAATTATGACAAGTCCTCTTCCTTGAGTCTATAATAATATTTGAAAAATTTGAATCTGAAGCTATTTGATAATACTTCGAGTTATGAAACAAACCCCTTCTGAAAGATTGTTCTGTAGGCTGGTTACTTGAGAGAAAAATATAATCTGAACCATGAATAATGCCACTTTTATTATAATAATCAGAGTAAGAATATGCGTTATTAGAATACTCAGTTTTTTCGTAAGGCGTATCAAACGTACCCATCGGCCCCGTCGGGCCAGTATTGCCTATTGGTCCAGTAGGACCCACGCTCAAATCAGAATCTCCAACAGGGCCAGTGGGACCATCTGCACCCGTTGATCCAGTCGGTCCACTCGGCCCCTTGTTTCCTTCTAAACCTTGAATACCCATGGGTCCAGTTATTCCAGCGGGACCAGCAGCACCATCTAAATATGATTCTATTATTATATTATTCGCAATAGACCAATCACGAAATTTTTCTGATTGATAACCAGCCGTAGGAACAGTAGATTGACAAGTTATAGATATCTCTCCGTTTAACGGATTATAACCACTAACTTCTCCATAAAATCTGTGCATGTATCCCGAATTAGCATTATTAGCAACTACGACTTTGTGACCTTTACTATAATTTTTATTTGAAGATATAGTATGAGAAACCGTTTCACCAGCATTTGGTATATATGAATACTCAGAATTAAAAGCGTCATAATAAGAGGCGTAGTTAGCACCTTGCGGACCAGTAGATCCAGTAGGTCCACCAACAGCGCTTGGTCCCGTATGTCCGACTAAACCTGTAGGGCCCGTTAAACCAGTAAGCCCTACTTGTCCTACCGTATCATTCGACGGACCAGTCGGCCCTATTGGAGAAGCGCCAGTTGGCCCCGTAACGCCAGTAGCTCCTACTGACCCGGTTGGCCCAGTTGGGTAAAGGCCTGTAGGCCCCGCAGGTCCAGCTACGCCCATAGTATAATTCGTTTCTCCTACCGATCCAGTGAAACCCGTTGGTCCTGTAGGTCCTACATTTCCAGTAGCGCCCGTAGCCCCCGTTGCAGTTGAAGAGGTATCTACTGGCCCAATCGGACCCGTTGGTCCTGCTGGCCCATCTATTCCTGTTCCAGTCGGGCCATCGGGCCCCTTTTGACCAACTGGTCCTATATTTCCAGCTTGCCCCGCAGGGCCAGTATCTCCCGTTTCACCCTTAGATGGACCCATTAAACCAACTTCTCCAGTTGGGCCAATATTACCATCTAAACCAATTTCTCCAACTATTCCAATAGCTCCCTGTGGTGAAACGCCAGTAGGGCCCGTTGGGCCTTTCTTACCGATTGCTCCATCTAAATTTATAATAACTTTATTATAAACGTGTCCATAACTTTGGCCCACTATTATGCATTTTAAAACTAAAACTCCGGTTTGATGTGTGTAATTAATAACCTCTGCGGTAAAAAAATCAGTAGTGCCAAGATATACATCTACCACTTGCCCAGTTCTATAAGAAAGATTCTGCTCGGCATTATAGGTTACTTCTTGCCCCGGAGGAATACAATAAAAAATATTTGTATTTGCAGTAACAACGGTAGAATATCTATCTCCCCTAGAGCCCGTGCCGCCGGTAACTCCAATTTGTCCAGTTGGCCCAGCTAAACCAGTTGCTCCTATTGCGTCTTCAGCTAAACCTGCTGGCCCTATGGGGCCTGTTGGACCATATCTATAATTTGGTTGGATAAACCCGCTTTGTACAATGTCAATATTGGTAGCCTCACCAGTATTAACGCTTACAACATTTTGGTTATTTAAATTATAACTCATCTTCTTCTACAGTAGGTTCAACCCAATCATTTTGCAGGACGAATTCACCATTGATAAATTTATATTTTCCCGTAGCAAACCAAGTAATCACATCATCGTGCGGCTCTATAGTTTGAATACCTCCCGGAAAAGCATGCACGCTTAACATAAGAATATTATTATCATCATCTATTTTAATATGCATTTATTCTATCTCCGATACGGTATTAGATCCTTGGTTTACTAAATATATTTTATCATTAGTAGGTGAAAAAGCCATACTCCTTGGGTTCGTATCTACTGCTAAAGAAGCAGTTACTGGTGTCGAAGAAGTCGTTGGATTAGAATGCCAAGAACCCCTAGGATCAATTAAGCTTAAGGTGTTTGATCCATAATTAGAAATGTAAATTCTATCTATCTTAGGATTGTATCCTACGTTCAATGGATTTGCACCCAAGCCGCCAGAGAAATGATAATACTTATCCGTTCGAGCTTCTATAACATAAACTATCCCCGGCGAAAAGCAGCTTACATATAGCATATCATTTGAAGGACAATACTTGATATCGACAGGTAAATTTCCGATATTTAAAGTCTTCAATATTTTATTTGAAATAGTATCAATTATATCAACCGTGCCATGATTATAATTACATACATATATTTTATTATTCGACGGGCAGAACTCTATCCCCCTCGGTCCTACATTAACATTTATTTCTGATATAACCGTGTTCGTAGATGGCTCAATAACACTAACGGTATTTGAAGCGGTATTGGTTACATATATTCTATCATTCACTGGATTATATACCATGCGCGCGGGAGAATTTCCTACGCCAATAGTTCCTACTACAGTATTATTTGCTGGGTTTATAACCAGAACTGAGCTAGAAGAAACACTCGTAACGTATACTCTATCATTAGAGGGACAATAAATTATACCTTGAATTTGTCCTGTTATATTAGTGCCTATTGGCGTAGATAAAGAGTTATTAGTTAAATCTATAATTTCTATTTTAGGTGCTCCGCCTTTTGTGGTAACGTACATTTTATTTACAGTCGGTACGTATGCCAAATCATAAGGATTAGAATTAACTGATATAGCTGCAACCGAAGCCGCAGTTCTATTCGTTTTAGAAAATTTAAAAGAATTATTAGTTAAGCCTCTTCCGTCTACTCTTATGTAATAATTATAATTAAAGTTTAAATCCTTTCCTATACTATCATCATTAATTGTATCTTTTATTCTTGAATCGTATACTATATCTGTAAATGTGTTATTAGATGATATTTCAAAATATTTGCCTAAGTGAGAAAAGTTTCTCCTTATAGTTTGTTCCGTCGGTTGAGTACTAGTTAACTGTATAAAATTAGAAGCATTTAAAGTTCCATTCAACCTGTCGCCAGAAGTGAAGTTGGCGTCTGATTTTATAGAATAACTACTATTTAAATATAAATTATTTTGAGTAGATGAGCCCATTGGCCCAGTTGGTCCAATATTTCCAGCTGGCCCTGTAGGTCCAGCGGGACCAGCATTTCCTATTGGACCAGTAACTCCCTGTGAGCCAGCGAGACCAGCATCGCCTGTTGCGCCAGTTGATCCAGTAGGCCCTATGGGTCCCGTTACGCCTTGAGCTCCAGTAGGACCTTGGTTCCCTTGCGTCCCAGTTAAATGAACAGTCCAACTATAATATGGCCCAAGACCCAAAGAGGTTGATGAAGATGTGCAAGAAATTACCAAATCAACATAAGTCGGAATCGAAGCTGTATCCCAAGTTACCGTTGTTATATCTCCTATGAACCACTCTCCGCCGTTGTCTATAGCTTTTACGGTTTGTCCGAAGGCGTATGCCAATGGGGTTAAATCTACCCCAGACATGTTGGGTCTATTATTTATTCTTAAAGTTCTGCTTTGAGATGCCGTAGGTACTGTGACGCTACTATACGAATATCCTGTATATTTTTCACCTATCGAACCAGCTGCTCCAGCTGGGCCTGCGGGCCCAGCAGAAGGGTTTCCAGTCGGCCCCGTAGGGCCCCTATCTCCCTGTTGACCTTGTGGGCCAGTAATACCAGTTGGTCCTGCGGAACCCGTTGGTCCTGTCGCGCCAACATCCCCCATTGGTCCAGTTGGCCCCTCTGGGCCTTGATTACCAGTGGGTCCAGCAACTCCCGTCGCTCCCGGTTGCCCCATTGGGCCAGTTGGACCAGTCGGACCGGCTAAACCAGTTGCGCCTATTGAGCCCGTGGGCCCTATCGCGCCTGTTGCGCCAGCGGGGCCCGTTGGTCCTGTTGGTCCATGCGCGGGGCCTATTGGGCCAGTAGGTCCCGTTACTCCGGCAGATCCAGTGGATCCTGCAGGGCCAGCGTTCCCAGTTGCACCTGTAGCGCCAGCGGGCCCTGTTGGTCCTGTAGGTCCTAATGGACCATCATCACCTTTTGCTCCTCCTCCCGGCCCAATTGGTCCGGTTATACCTGTTGGACCGGTAGCTCCAGTTAAGCCTCTAATACCTTGTGGTCCAGTGGGGCCCGTTACTCCTGCTGTTCCAGTTGGGCCTGTATCTCCAGCCTGAGCAGAAGACGCTCTTAAATTTATCATCCAGTTAGAATATATAGTCCCAAGAGAAGTAGATACTTGCCCGTCTACAATTCTTTCTAATATTCGAAAAGCCATCTCCCCAGTTGAGCTATTGTAAGAGTTGATGTTCGCATAAAATTTATTATTATTATCGTATGATAAAATTCCTCCTGAAATATTTGCAGCAGTAACAACCGCTTGCTGCCCCGGGGTAAATGCTAAATCAGTACCTACAGTCCACGCTTGCTGAGTATTAAGATTGGGTATATAAACTCCACCAGCAATATGAAATTCAGAAATGTAAGTATCGCCTCTTTCGCCCGAGGGCCCCATTGGCCCGTTTGGACCAGTAGAGCCCATGGGTCCAGTAGGACCACGGTGCCCTTGAGGTCCGCGCGGCCCAGTCGGGCCAGTTGGGCCAACCATTCCTGCGCCCTGTAAACTCGGGAAGTAAACCGACGTTACCTTTGGATCAGCAGATGGGTTACCAAGAATAACGTCTACAACAACATTTTGATTTATTCCAGACATCCATTTATTAAGGGTAAAAAGTCGTAGTTGTGGTTATTGGCGGGGGCGTAGTTCCAGTACCTGAAGAACTCGCTTCGTTTTCTGTTGAGGTGTATTGAATTATTACGCTGTTCTTATTTGTAACTTCTGGATAAACGTTTACCCTCCCATCTAAAAGTTTAATTACAAAATCTTCATTTCCAGCTGGCCCATACATTTCTATATCGTAAACCCCCTGCGTAACGGGGAGAACCTCAGTTCCCGAAGAAGGAACTAAAATATCAATATAACCACTAGCTTCGTATCCAACCGTGGGTACAGGTTTTAAATCCAGAATAACACCCGTGTCAGAGTATCTCTGTTTGACATACCCACGGGTTTGATAATTGGTTAAATCTACAGGTGTCCCATCTGCGTTTTTGGCTATAACCCTAGCGGAGAACGTAGACCCTTTAATAATGTTTAAATCGTAGTTTACAGGCATAATTCTTATAAAGAATTACACCTATTAATTACCTACCTTCTTCAAGAATTGATTTAACTTCTTGAGAAATTTCAACACTACTATTTAAATCTGTCGGTCTTTTAAACTGAGACCAATGCTTACGAAACTCTCTGAGAAGCCGTTGTTCTAATACATCTCTATTTTGCACTGGAATTAAACCAATCTGAGTAGCATGAGCCTGAACATCAACTCTTGTCATATCCTTTAATTGCTCAATATATTGATTTTCATCATTTGTAGAATATTTACCAGTTCCATCATCTCCCCAGATTTGGTCTAAGGTTGTCGGCTGGAAAGTCTCTACTTTACCGTGAGTTTGCTGCATTTTCTTCGTTTCTTTAGTTGTTTTTTTCTTTTTCATAATAAAATAATCACCTAACTAGGGTTACACTTTGTTAGACGCATTGGGAACAAAAAAATTGCCCCGAATTTCTTCGGGGCAAAGTGTTTTATTAAGAACTAATTCTTAGGTATGTTTAAATACCATGCCCGCAAGCGCACGAGCGTCGATGCAAACGCGGCCCTCTTCCAAGAAGCCGTAGAAACCAGTTCTATCAGTACGATTCAGATTAAACTGATCGTCAGGCAATGCGCTAAACGTTCCACCACTTTCGGTTTGACGGGCAACTGCGCGAACGAACGCGCCCTTGCTATTGTCAACACCAACCATGATTTCATCATCAGCATTGGCAAACGTGGACACGTCGTATCCACCACCATTACCTTGACCAGATACAAACGAGCCATACAAAGCATTGTATTTCTTCGCTTGACCAAGCTCAAGGAGCTCAATGATGTTCACGCCGTAGATCTCTTGCATACCCGCCTGATTATAAATGTTCTCTCTCATATTGTCCGGAAGGGCGATATCAGAAACAGAACCTTTAGTATTCATTGGGTTGTAAGCAAAAGCGCGAATATGCTCTTTCACCTCAGGGCTTACATACAGATCGGTAATACCGTTGCTGTAAACACTGTCCGGGGTACCTTGCGCAAAGGACTCATTGAGTCTGCGCATGCGAGTCAGAAGTCTGCTGAAATCAGCAAGCTTCAACTCACTAACCTTAGTAGCGCCAGTGCCAGAACCGTCAACGGTGCCGTCGGAGCTAGCACAGTGAATAAGGTGCTTGGTCTCGTTGTGAATAGAGGTCTTGGTTTTAGCCTCAGCTAAAGCACGCAAAATAACGGCCCAAGCGTTTCTCTCCTGCTTGAGGAGAACTTCTTGAGACATACGCTCTAAAGCTTTGCTAACTACGTCAAGACGAGACTTGCGAGCGTAACGCTTAAGGAAGCTAACAGCAGAATCGATGCGATAAGTCGCAATCTTCATTTCCGCTACGCCTTCTACTTGCGAGCTCGGTAAACCTCCAGCCATGTTTTGGGACCAAACGGTCACATAGCCACTGCCTTCATTGTAATACAAATCAAGCGGATACGAGGGTGAATCATCCTCGTCAAACGGAGAATCGCTATAGATTCTCGAAGCCGTCCCTGCTACGCCGAGAACTTCTTGGACAACGGGGCCTAAGAAAGCTGCAAAAGCTTCTTGCGCCTCACGAGCCGCCGTAGCGTTCCGCGAGCCCATTGCCTTGATGAGTTCTACCTGCTCAGGGGTTTCTTTTAATTTTAATCTCATTTGTTATTCCTAGGCATAAGCCACGGGGTTGAAGTCGATTAATACGTTTCCGTCAGAATCAGCAGCGCCTAGGGCGATACCAACTTGAGTAGCCTGACCGACAGCCGTTGTTCCCATTCTTCCGTCGGAAGCGAGGTAAACAGGGTCGCCAGCTACAGCAGTTCCGACATATCCGTCGTACAAGAAAATACCCTTCTTACAGATGGGTACAACTTGTCCACTCACGGAAGCTTGCATCTCTGCAGCTTTCCGGGGGTTATATACTAATAATTCGCCATTTTCATCCTTATCGCGCACATCGTGCAACAATAAGCCATATACAGCATCAGTAGCCAATCCGGAGTGGACTTGACACTTGGCTTGAACAGCGAAACGAGGACTTACAGTATTACTATAGGTCGACGCATCAGCGTGAATCGTTTCAAGTGTCATTTCGTCCGTAGCTTCCCAACCGGCATCAGCCTTAATTGTAACAAGGGTACCCTTGTTAATAGGAAGCGATTCGCTGGCTCGAACTTCGAGGGCGAATAAGTTGACTACGTCGTGTTCGCTGTATTGCCTAAATGGACGTAAGTTTCTATCATTAAATGCCATGATCTTTTATCCTTTTAATTAATTTTATTAAACACTAATTTTAAATTGGTCTAAACCGAAGGCAGACCGATATCTATTATATACGCTAGGATCTTCTGTTGAAGTTGAGTTAGCAATTGCGTCTAACTCTTCTTCAGCTTGGTCCAGCACCTCTTCAACAACGTCAGAAACCTCGTTATCAGAAGCTTTCACTTCTTCAACTTTAGTCTCTTCCACCTTTGGAGTTGCCTCCTCGGTTTGTGCGACCTCAGCTTCTTTAGCTTGTTTTTCTTCAATAACCTTTTTGTTTTTGGAAGAAAGTAAAACAGCCATTTTATTAGCGTAGGCCGCGAAATCTTCATCAGTCATCTCCTTGACGTCAGAGGCTAGAATCTCACGATCTTCATCTGTGAGTTCGTACTCTTCATCCATAGAGGTCATACGTTGATTGAATTTTTCTTCAGCTTCTTTGGCAGCCTTTTCAGCCTGCATCCCTGCTAATTCAGCTTGAACTTTCTCGAGCTCTCCATTTCTTTTTTCTGCTTCCGCGCTCAGAGCGTCGATCTGGTCCTGTGCCTCCTTACGGGAGTCCTCAAGAGCCGATTTCTCTGCGGCATAATTTTCGGAAGCTTTTTGGAGCTCCTCCTCAACAAAAGAGGCTATGTCGGAAGCTTGCAAAACCTGCAGGCTCTCATCATTAATATCTTTAAGATTAGTAATCTTCATAGTATCTCTCTTTGTTTTTGCTTTTGTTTGTTTTTGAGAAGCATTGTTTTCTTTCCGATTTTGTGAAGGTTCTTTTTTCTTTAGGTTTTTTTCTTCATCGGGATTGCTTTGTTCTTCCTCGTCTATGGACATTTCGTTCTTAGTTACCACCCCAACAACATCCGCTGCGGGAGTTTCCGTAAGACCAATACCCAAAGGAACAACGTTGCCTATAACTTGACGATAAACATATCGGCCATCATCAAGTTTACCTGAACCCCCTAAAGAAGTTAAATGATCTTTAAGAGTTTCAAAGTTTTCCGCCTCATCTCCAATCAACTCGGCGTTTACAATCGTCTTCTCATCACCTTCCACAACAGCCAATTTGTAGTCGGTAAATCCTAATTCCCAGCTTGCAGAAACTTTTAAATAATTTTCACTAGTTGGGTCTGCTGAGTCTTCAATAATATCAGCTAAATCTTCATTAACCGTTCTCCAAATCACTCCACCAAGAGTAATATTAAATGGGCCGCTGAAGTCGGCCAACGATTCTTTATCAATAACATTGTCAGTTCCAAACTCGCTATATCCAGCAGTCAAGATGGTTCCAATTATTCTCTCTCTATTATGTTCGATGTTAATCGGTTTATTAATAAAATGATCAGCAATCGATAAGGCGCATGCCGTATTGATAACATCTCCGTTTTTGTTGGGTCTATTAACAACCGCCGCGTTAAAAGCAATAGGGAGTAAATCTATATTTTTTGCTGTATCAATTTCTGGTACAAAATCTCCGATATTAACAAGACTTGCCATAGCCAAATACTCGTCTTTTTGTTCGGCTACGAGAGGTCTTAATACAGAACTAAAAATTGTAGTGTGCTTGTGTTTTTTCATTTCAATCTAATTCAAGAGGGATTTGTTCATATCTATCTAAATAAAGTTCATCAATATTTTTAAACTTATTATTATCTAAACCGAATTTTTTGATATCCTCTCTCGCTTTCTCAAAATCGGCCTCTTGTGGAGACCATGAGGCAAACATATCCAATTCGTTATTAAATATACTATCGTTTTCATCTTCAAAAATCAAACCAGAAAGCGTTTTTTTAACTTTTTCTAGATTATTAGTGTCGACAACGTTATGGAAATGTCCACTTTTAACTCGAAGGAGGAGGTTCACTCTAGCCAAAGCTAGTTCGGTAATGGGTTCACCTTTATATGTCGCAACGGCTGCGCCGTTCCTAAATGAGTCGAGAAGCTCTTCGAAAGAAGTTACGCTATTCTCCTCGTTCGAGTTATGTTCTGCAGCTTTACTAGTAAGTGCGTCTACCACCTTAGCGGAAAATTTAACGGCTTCATCTTGATCTGTTTTAGAATTGGGCGTGTGACACGAACAACCGCACTCTTCATTATTGCACGTGCCGCAATCGCATTCTTCTGCAGCCCTGATTTGATCGCTAAAATCTATTTCAATTTCTTTCTTCATTTTTCTATAAAGTGGCTCTAATATACTTACACTAATTATAATTAAATTTTTGTAAAAATACAAAAAAACTCACTACCCGGAATCTCATCGATTTCGAGCATGCTTCACCTTTACCCTTTAATTATATACCAGCTAACCTCTTGAGTTCTTCTAGTTTCTCTACCGGCTTCGGAATATTACCAACGGTCGTAAAGATCGTTAACTCCGGCTTATCGCCACTATAAATACCTCTATGGACCGTACTACTGTCCCGAAGCATTCTAGTAAGCTGATCAAAAGCGCCATCGAGATGCGATTGCGGTATATTGTCTAGCTGCTCCTTCCCTCCGATAACGACCGCAGCGGCACAGCTACCGCCACTGATGTCTATTCCACCGGAGAGTAAATTATTTTGTAAATTTTCCCTTACAGCGCGAGAAATACTTACTGGATCTTTCCAATCTTGAACATTGGAAGCGCCGAAAACTATTAATCCACTATCTAAAATACCCTTATAATCATTAGAATCAAAAGAGCTATAACTACTATCTTTAGCCGTTGTTAGATTAAACAAATGGAATAATCCCGCCATGCTCATATTAGCAGTTTGCCAAAAATTAGATACAACTAAATTGGGATACATCTGACTGATCTTCTCATTATCGAGGAGAATTAATGGGGAAACATCCCCTGATTCAACTAGCCCCCAAATTTTAGATAAAGTGTTGTGAGCATTTTCGTTTACCTTTTTGCCTTCAGATTTCTTAGGTAAAGCAAGGATAACCCCTACACTCTTAGACTTGGACCCAACAGATTCTTGATATTCTTGAGCAGTTTTAACTAAGGGCGCTACCGTACCCGCACCAGTTCCACCACCGGCCCCAGCACATACAAATACTCTATCGACCTCTTCACCAAAAGAGTACTTCATGAAATCTAAAACATCTTCTTTCCTGCTAGAGAAAGCCTTTTCTCCTTGAGACGGATCTTTTCCCGCTCCTCCAGAACCAATTAATAATTTATTATCAAGATTGATAGTATTTAAATCTTGTTCCGCTGTATTAAGCACCGCGATCTTTCTGTATCCTAATTTATGAAATCCTTCTGCAACCCTTGAACCGCCTTGACCAGCGCCCATAAAGGCGAAATTAAAAGATACTTCTACTTCATCTTTAATCTCTTTTACCTCTTCTTTTTCTTGCGGCGGCGGTGGAATAAGTACGTCCGGCATAGAGATATCTAACGAATCAGATTCTCCATACATAGCTTTTACTTTATCTTCTCCTTGATTTTCTTCCATAATTAATCCTTTTTTATTCTGCTTGATCTTAAGATACCTGCGAGATATTTATCTACTTGATGTGCCTCGCTGATATCTACGATATCACTTAGTATTTCATTGTTAGTTTTTACACTTGGATTATCGCAATATTCCGCAGCCTTTGCAATCCAATTAATAGAATCTTCATTAGTTACTATTAAATCAACTAAATCTGAAGCTACTTCTTTTTGTTGTTTGTTTAATCTTTTAATATTATGCTTAGATCTTAAGTGTTTTTGCACTTCTTTTTCTAAATTCTGTGCTATAATAAAATTATCTTTGATTAGTTCGATATTAAATAGCTCAGAGGCGGCCATTTGGTATTCTTTTTGTTCGGTAGGTCCATTTTCTTGTTGAGATTGAGGGCCATCTCCAATAGGAGAAACCTCCTTAGTCTCTTGTTCTTTTTCGGTTCCTTCGGGTCTACCTGCTTCATTGTCTCCGCCTTGATTACCTCCGCCAATAACGGGCTCATATAAGCCCTCATCCTTAAGAGATTTGAATTTCTTTTGAGATTTAATGGAAGATTCGTAATCTGGCCAACGACCGGTTTCATGAGCCTCCACTCCTTCTTCTGGAGTGAGTACGTTAAGTTCGATTAATCTATTTATAATTCTTGCATTATTATAACTATCTTTTAAAGTTATCTTATCAAAGCAGGGTGTTGGGTAAGACTTAAATCCTAAAGCTTTAGATATCCTCTTAATTTCAGGTATCAAGAAATCAGATAAAAACATTTCTCTACCGTGCTCAAGTCGAGCAACAAATACGTCTACTTTACTAGCTTGATTAGAAAAAGTTTCTCCAGAGAATAATATATTATTTAATCCAGTATTAATATCTCTCTCTACGACATCGTACTTTTTGGGATCGAGTAAATCTGCAACCTTAGGTACAACAAACTCCGCTTTAGTTGTATAATCTGAAATTAAAACGCGACCAATAGATTCATTTTCAAACAGCTTTTGCATAGCGTTTAAATTCTTTTGGTTAATACCGCCTTTATCTGGCTCGGCCCCCATAGTAACCAATAAAATGCACTGCTGCATAGTTCTTAAGATGGCTGCGTCCATCTTTTTCATCTCGGCTTTCAAGTTTATATCATCTAAAACTGGGAATCCCATTGGGACAGCGAAGGGCTCATAGTCCTGTTTTCTATAAAAGCTCGCTACAAACTTGTGAGGATCGAGGGGTAAAAGTAGAGATTCCATTCTTCCTGAATCTAACTTTTTCTTCGTTTCTTCGTCAAGACTTTCGTAAATTTGTTTGTCTTCTTCTGTATACGGATTCTTTATTCTCTCTAATTCATAATCTGTAATAGCTTTAGAGTAATGACCCGAAGCGAACGACGCAGTGCCATCCATATGTATATCGGCAGGATTCAAAACTATATATCTAATAGGTATAACATTCTTTTTTACATTGGGAACGTCTCCTATCTTCATCGGCTTCGAGGGTTTAGAATCCGTAAGGCCATATTGTAATATATCAGTTTCGTCTGCAAAAATTTGGGTAATTTTCTTTACATCTCCCGCTCTTAATTTGCCTTCGAATCTGTAAATAAATACATTTCCACTCCTATAATACTCTCTAAAGAATTTATCTTGAAGATGTCTTAAATTAATTTTCTTAAAAAAGGCAGAAAAGAAATCTCTTGATTTTTTACTACCACTCTTAAAGTAGATGTTGCTCGTTGAGAACTCGGTCATTAAGTCTATAACATTTCTAAATGTAGAAAAATTATAATAAGCTTTTTGGCAAAGCACTACCGCATCTCGTATATTGATACTGCTAGTTGAAGAAATTGTACCGCTATTCTTAAAGGGTATAAGGCCGCTATCAATATTAGCAAAACGATTTATGCTCTCTATTTGAGAGGTAATGTTTCTTCTAACACGAGTAGACTCAGTAGTTCCCGACGCCGCGCCTTCGGCGACCTGTAAAGGGGTTACCTCTTTAGGTCTATTTCTCCTTCTCGTTTTGGGTTTTTCTTCAGCCATTTTCTGTATTATTTGTTACACATACAATCTACGGATAAGTTTCTGTAGTTATGTTACTATCAATATAGCCCACTAAGAAAGCCTTCGCCTTAACTGTGGCAGTAGAACCTTGTAAACTTATTGGGCTCGTATAATTATAATCTGTTTCGTCTGGCGTAGAGCCATCCAAAGTATAATAAATTGAAGGTGTCCTGCTTTCTCCCGCGGGCATTGAAACGCTCATAGATATATCTAAACTATTTCCATTTTGTGTTATTGTCGCAGTTGGCGCTGATAATTGTTGCCTAGTATAACTAACTATATCAGAGTTTAAATAGACGTCTGACGAAGCAAATACCTTCAATGTTGTACTATTTGTAAAGTCTCCAGTGCTTAAAGTATAAATAAAATCTCCGCTATTAGGGGGTAATGTAACCTCATATATGGTGCCAGCGCCATTGGCCGGATCAGTTCCGTCTAGGGTATATCGCACTTCTAATTGAGCTACTGAATCCTGATCCCAAATAGGAACAGTGATCGATGGTCCATAATTAGCATTTGTTTCTGGTGAAACTGTCGGGTTTAATTGTAATAGCGGATAATCGCCGGTAACCAATTCAGAATTACTATATCCAGCTTTTTCTACTCCAGCTACGATTCTTACTGAATTATCAAGTAATCCGCTATCTGGTGGAAAATAAGCATTGTCAGATAATTTAGAAGATATATCTAAACTTCTATAAGCTATATTCTCATTTGTATTTAATTTATTAGAATTTGTTTGCCCAAGATCGAATATAACCGAACCTGTAGTTCCGCAACAATGAGTTTTAAATACGCTAGCTGGGATAATTCCGCTGTTATACAATTCATTAGTACAAACATATCCAAATGTAAGCATTGACCCGTCATTTCTTAATATGGAACCATGATTTTTACCTGCAAATATATCTATACCAGAGTTTAATCCAGAAGTTGGCAGCGTATCTGCAAAGTTGACAGATGATTCGCCATCGTATATTTTACCCCACCCCGTTATAGTTCCGTCTACTTGTAAAGCTAATGCGTGATCATTGCATGCGTCAATAGCGACGACGTCCTTTAAGTCGCTCGGTACTTGCGATCCATATCCATCTCCCCAACCAACAACGCTCCCATTATCTTTTAATGCGAGACTAAAGTGCTCCCCAACTGCTATACTTGAAACATTATTTAAATTATTTGGAACATTAGAAGGGGTTGATCCGCCCCAAGCTGATACTTCTCCATTACCGAGGAGAGCTAAACTATGATTTGTACCGCCTTTAATAGCTATAGCTCCATTATACCCACTTATTCCGCTTTGCAAGAAATTTGGTACAGCGCATTGGCCAGAGATATTTGCTCCCCAAGCCCTAACCATTCCTCCAGCTAATAAAGCCAAACTATGATTTTCTCCAGCGGAAACATTAATAACATTACTTAAATTGTCTGGAACATTTATTTGACCAAAGCTGTTATCCCCAAAAGCGACAACCGTTCCATTTTTCTTAGCAATTAAGCTATGATTCCTTCCCGCGGATACGCTTGTTGCGTTACTAATTCCAGATGAAGGCAATTGTCCGTATGTATTATCTCCCCACCCTAATAAACTAGTATCGCTCTTAATTGCTAATGTGTGATTGCGTCTATTAGAATAATTTGAAATTCTATAATCACCAGAGAAAAACTCTAATTCATTAACTTGAGAATTTTTCAAAACATTATCGCCTTGACCAACTAACCTATATTCTTTAAAATATTTATCATTAGTAAACGCTAGAGTCCCTAGCGCGACAGGTAGTCTGCATTTTGCACTAGCATCACTCGTTGCTTCGCCACCGCTAATTACTATAGTGGGAGATTCTGTATAATTTTTGCCTCCACTAACTAAAAGTAAACCGGTTATATCACTAGCCGCTTTTTGTCCCACGCAGAAAGCTCCCGCGCCCCCTCCGCCGCTTACCGTTATATCTGGAAATGCTCGATAGCTCGAACCGCCATTAGTTATTGTAACGCCGCTTAAGCCCTTGGAGGTTTGCGCGACCCCAATTGCAGCCATATCAGTTGTTCCCCCAGCGAAGCTTACACTCGGAGTTGAGGTGTATCCGTTTCCAAAATTTGTTACTTCAACCCTGTCTAAAGAACCGCTAGCCAAGAAGGTGTTGACATCAGAATGCTCGGGCATGATAGCGGTGAAATTAACATGCGCTGCTAATTTATTTTCAAAATTTAATCTAGCGGCAGAATTAGCGTTATTCATATCGTTAGCATGAACCCCGACTGTGCCCGTTACAGAAGGGGTGTAAGCTTCAAATTGTAATGGAAAATGGGTATCCCAACAGTCCTGATCAAAGTAGGTTGGATAATATCTGTAAAATTTATTACTAGTACTTAAATATTTATTCTTTAAATAGTGGCCAGTAATCTGAGAGTTATTGCTCCATATTTCCTCATATGTTCCCGTTAAGGCTTGACTACAAATACCGCTCGGTCCAGAACCGTTGCTACTACCATTGCAATCGCCGCTTCCCCAAAGTAGTGTATATCCTTCCGGATGAGCTTGACCAGTTAAGGGTAATGGCGCAGGTCTATTTTCATGTAGTTTTATTCCGCCTGATTCAAGCATATACATCATCCCCGGGAATGATCTGTCAAATTCTTCAGTAATTGTGGGCGCACCAGTATAACCTTCACCCGGATTAGTTATAAATAATTTATAAGGAATTAAAGTTGCGTCTTTATCTGGTAGCGCCCCGCCTTTGCTTTCCGGGGTACTCCACAATAATTCTTCATATGATATATTATTATTATCTAAGGCGTCGTAATCTAGCCTGTTGTTTCTATAATCAGGGTGAGTATTAAGAGCAATTAATTTATCTAATAAAGTATCGCTATCATCAAATCCTAAAAGTTCATTATGATTTCTTAGTTCAACATAACCCGACATACCAACGCCGCCACCTCCAGTAATCATTATGTTCTGAGTGGGCGCCGAATCTTTATGGAATTTTAAATGATATAATCTAGTATCAATCGAGTGATATTTGTCAAATTCATGATCATTGTAATGATTAAAGAAATATCTAAGGGGCCCGAGAGTCCCCGTTAGTATAAGCGGCGGACTTCCTAAATTATTCCATCCCGCCCCCATTTCCGTGGCGAAATTAACATCCCAATAGGCATGTCCGCTTGAAACTAACCCATTTGACTTAGGATTAACGAAGAAGCCAGAGAGATAATCTTTATTAGTAATTTCAAAGTCACTAGCCTCGGTTTCTGCAGCGCCGCTAACCGGCCCTCTTCTGACTACTTCGAATTCAACAGCATATGGCTGTCCAGTATTAGTTAATAAACCATTGTCAAGCGAAACGCTGGGGGCATTTGTGTAATTCACTCCTTGATTTGTTACGTCAAAATGATCTAATTTATATAAACCAGTTGGATCTTCACTTCCCCAGCTGTAATTATCTAACGTAGGAGCTCCAATTCCGGGGACAATTACTCCATCATATAGATGATAACCAAATGGCGGTTTTTGATTTACATTGCCAACAAGTATTCCGCTCCTATTTATTTGCCCAATTACGAAAGAAGATAAATGAGCTACTGCGGCTGCATTGGTTCCGCCACCGCCCACGAGAGTAGTGGTTGGTGCAGTTCTGTACGGGACTTTGTTCTCTATTATTTCAATACCCGTTATTTGCGTTGGCGTAAGATAAGCTGTTGCTGTAGCATTTTGGCCGCCGCCCCCACTGATTGAAACCGTAGGCGCAGCAGTATAACCATTTCCAGAGTGCGTCAGTTCAATTCCATGAACAACTGAAGTCGCGCTCAGCACGGCTGTTCCGGCAGCGCCACCGCCGCCAGACACAGAAGTGAAAGAAACGGTAGGGACAGAAGTAAATCCAGTCCCTTCATTTAAAACGTTTACCCCAGTCAAAGAAAAGCCAGCGAAAAGAGCTTTACCTTTCGCGTCTTGCCCTTCTTGTCCAGAGGCGACTTGAAATAATACAACTGGGTCTTCAGTATATCCCGCTCCTCCAGAAACCATATCTAAAGTGACTATCCTATCTAAAGCTTGACCATCTAAAGAAAGAAATGGCGGATAGCTATCAGGAAATTTCTTGGAGAAAAACGCTACATCATCCCAATTGACTCCATCGTTAGAACCCTGAATAACGCCATCTCCAACTTTATAAAAATTGTCTGCATTTGTAGCAAAATCTATTTTAGTAATTCTCTTTGGTTCGTCAAATTTGTATCCCACATATCCCCCGGGATTAAAAGACATATAATTATCAATTTCTTTATTTTCATCATAAGCTTTGTCAACTGCGCCTTCAATCAAAGTGCTTGAAAATCTCTTTTCTGATGCGTCGTCTATATTTGTAGATTCGCTCGAATAAGATTGATAATTTGGATGACTAACTGTCACATTTACGGTTGGAGTTTTATCAGTATCATCATCATTTAATTTTACCACTAATTTTGCATCTGAGGTAAATCTTGCGGGGTTTAAAGTACCTGTTTCTATCGGGGTATTAGAGCCCTTACTTGCCAACAGTCCAATTTCACTAATTTCACTTAATTGTTGTTGCGTATAACTCTTCGATACTAAATTGCTAGCTGCTTGTGTAGCTTTATTTTGAGAAATTGCTCTTATAGTTGTATCAGAATTAACTTCTATAAATCCTGTATAAAGTATAGATGGATCTAGTGCTCCAGTGTTATAGTAAATATTTTCATCAGGCTCCAAACCATAAGCTAAACTATAATTATCGCCAGCAGTAATTAATGCAGTATTAGATAAAAGATTTGTTATATTTGTTTGATTATTTTGATTACTACCCCAAGCAAAAACGGTTCCTTTATCTGATAAAGCTAAACCATGACTAAATCCAGCGCTGATATCAACAATGAACGCTGCAGTTCCATCAATTTCATTTAAAGACATACCCTGCGCGGGAGGAACTTGATTGTGCCCATTGTCTCCCCAACCATAAACCTTTCCATCTATACCTAAGACTAAAGTGTGATTACCACCACAAGAAATTTTTACTAAATCCGGCGTACCTTGCCCTAAGGTTGAAGGTACAGTAGATTGATTTATATCATTAGCACCCCAACAAACAGCTTTACCTACGGGCATAGATTTATTTTCTACGGACCACTTATTTCCAGATCTAACTAAAGTTTTGCCTGTTTTTGTGCCATAGCCAACTAACGCTGCACTATGATTCTCTCCAGCAGAAACTTCGATTACATCATTTAAGTTTAAAGGCTGGTTTAGTTGACCATCGGTATTTTCCCCCCAGCCAACTACTGTGCGGTCTAGCCTTAAAGCTAAACTGTGTTCTCCCCCAGCCGCTACTCTAATAGCTTTTAATGTGCTGGGTACAGTAGTTTGTCCTTGCGAGTTGTCACCCCAAGCAACAACATCATTTCCTGTGGTTAAAGCTAGATTATGAGAATCTCCCGCGTCTATATAAGTAATTGAGCCACTAGTTGTTAATCTATTATCTGATAAAGTAATTTGATTTTGGGAATTATCTCCCCAAGCGACTACGGTTCCACTAGCCGTAAGAGCAAGTGTGTGGTTTTGACCGGCGCTTATAGACGTAAAATCATTTTTAGTAGAAGGCTTATTATTTTGAACTAAAACGTCTGTCCCCCAGAAAGAAACTTTTCTATCTACGTTATCTCCACTATGAGTAGTAAGGAGTACCTTGCTCGGCCAAGGTATTTTGGTAGATTCTGGAGAAAAATAAACAGTTTTACCGATTGAGTCTCTAATTCCGTCATAAGGACCTCCATAATCTAAATTAGAATCATGATTAAATACCGCAGTAGTAATTTGACTATCTAAAGAGCCGTCTTTAACAGCGACAGCTTTTCCTGTAACACTAGAATTTCCTCCAAAGCTTAAAACAAATGCGTTAGTATATTGGGAAGAGGCCGTATTAGCTCCTCCAGATGGAGTCGTCCCATCTAAGGTATAATATCCTGTGGCGCCATCTTCTATATTTAAAGATATTAATTGATTTTCAGGTACGCTTCCCGATGGGGAAGTAAAAGTTGGATCAGCTACTGATTGTAAAACGTAATCAGCAGAAAATATATCAGAATCTGCATAATCGTTTCTATAACCATAAGACTTAAATGTCAAAGAGGGATTAGCGGTTCCGGTTAATGACAAACTTAACGAAGAAGAAGTTAAGGTAGAGGCTCCCGCTCCAGTAGGAGAAGTTCCATCTGTAGTATATTTATATGTTACTCCCGCCTCTTGATTAGTTAGATCTACAGTAAATTGTGAAGCGGTGGGGCCCGAACCGGGATCAAAGACGGGGGTGGATACTTTAAGAAATTTCTTTAAATCTTTATCTATTTTACCGGCTCTTTTATGATCATTAGAAACAGATTTACCCGAGGTAGCATCTTTTTTATCCGCAGTATTATTGATCGGACCTACTACCCTAGCTTTCCCGCTTCTACCGGTATTAACATTTTTTGACATGTTATATCTTAATGACTGATTCTATTTACGTAACCGTATAAGGTAATTTTATCTGCTATTTCTGCATAAGCATTAACGTCTAAGCCGAATTGAACAGGTAAACCGGGACAGACTAAAAATAGCCCCTTTTTAGATTCAATAGCCATCGTTGTTTTAGTTGGGTTGGTCGACCCAAATTCAACTGTTAAATTGACAGGTTGAGAATCTGTATGATCACTATAAGCCCATAACCATAATTCATCAAAATCTGTAGCGCTAGATGTAGCTGTGTGTACAAGATTTGGCAATGAAGACGACGTGCTTGAGACCGTTATGCCTTTACCGTATGTGGAACCAGTTAATTTTTGTTTACTATAAGTTGCCATTTAATTTCCTTTAACTAAATATTTGGACGTATAAAATATCAGATGATCCTTGAGGACCTGTGGCGCCCGTTAATCCTTGAGATCCAGTTGGACCGGGAACTGTAGATGCCGCCCCCGTAGGCCCAGTATCCCCAGTATAACCCCTAATGCCTTGCGAACCCGTTGGACCAATTGGTCCTTGTTTTCCGACTGCGCCATCAAGGTTTACTTTGTGATCATTCCAAGAATCATATGGAGTAGTTCTTGTGTGATCTTGCACTTCTACAGACATAAGGCCTGTAGTTTTATTGTATACTAAAACTGGCCCAGAGAACCAATTTAGAGAATCGTGAGCCACTTTAACTTTTTGACCTATTGTATAAGCTAAGCCAGTCCCCACCGTGAATTGTTGATTAATGGTATTTCCTCCCGTACCGGGTACTGGAACTGGGAAGGCGGTTGTAGAACTAGCGTTAATCTCTGTGGCATATAAGTCTCCCGCCGTGCCTGTTGCGCCAACGCTTCCCGTTGGGCCAGTCGGGCCCTGCTTGCCCACAGCGCCATCTAAATTTACATCCCAACTATTAAAAGTATTTCCAGCTAAAGTGGAACCGTCTACTCCGTTAACCCTTCTAGTAAGACATTTAATTGTTAAATTGCTAGATGCTATAGAAGTTATTTCTCCAGTAAATAAATTATCCGTATTCGCACTAACAATAGTTTTCTGTCCAAGGGTATATGCCAAATTGCTTTCTACCAAAGCTATAACTACAGAGCTATTAACTTGAGGTATAGTTGTCGAAGATGCGGATGTCCCCTTATATAAATCTCCGGGAGCGCCAGTAGGTCCAGCTACTGTAGATGCTGCACCTGTTGGGCCCGTAGCTCCAGCGGAGCCTGTTGCTCCTACAGTACCGATAGGTCCTGCTACGCCAGTAATTCCTGTCGGGCCAGTATCTCCCGGTAAACCAATCGCTCCATCTAAAGAAATAGACCAATTAGATCCCGTGGCTCCAGTTACGCCTACAATTTCACTAGCTGAAGAACTAGCTCTAACAGTTAAATTTCCAGAATTATAAGAAACTACATTACCCTTAATATAATCTACAAGATTAAGAGTGGTGGTATTTGTATTTGCAATAATAACTTTCTGTTCTCTAGAGTATGCATATCCACTACCAATATTTATTGTGGGCAGTTGCTGATTAGGAACGGGCACGCTGATTGAGCCAGTAAATCCAACGGTATATACATCACCAGTAGGTCCTAATGGGCCGGTAGGTCCTATTACTGTTGATGCGGGTCCGGCCACACCAGTAGCGCCAGCGGGGCCTTGCGGTCCAGTTGGGCCTGCTGCTCCAGTAGGGCCTGTACCTTGCGGGCCTATTGGTCCAGTAACGCCGGCGGGCCCCTGCGGTCCTGTCGCACCAACTCCGGGGCCAGTTGGCCCGGCTACCCCTGTTGGTCCTGTTGGCCCAATATATCCTTGTTTTACATAATGTGACATAATTTTATCCTAATCCATCTAATTTTGTATAAGTTGTTACTGCATTAATAATACTGTTACTATGGACTGCTCCAGCAGTTTTAGCTACTATTTTTTCTTCATTGCCCAACACTATACGTTGGTGCATGCTATATGTTTCTTCTGGCGGGAGATATAAATTTTTAAATAACAAATTATGACCTCCAGCGATGTCACCACTAGTAACAGCATGTAAGTCTATAAATTCACCTGAAGTATCATGAGAATTACAAAAAGTAATACCCATAACAATATGTTTAACGCCTTCAGACTGTAAAAGCGTTGTGTAATCTCCTGTGCTTATATAAGTTCCACTAATCATTTTATTTTACCTATCTATTCTGTTGCAAAAACCATGCTTAATTCTAAAAATTTTCCTATATTTGTTGAACTTCTCGGTCCAGTGGCACCTGTGGCCCCTGTTTCTCCCGTCGCCCCAGTTGGACCCGTCTCTCCCCAAGCAGGTCCGGTGGGCCCCATAGGGCCTATAGCGCCCGTTTCTCCTCTTATACCTCCAGCGTCAGCAACAGTTACGACTCCGATAAATGATGATTGAGTAGAACAAACGTATTGTAAAGTATTTGGTGAAGAATAAGGAACAGAAAAGCTAACTCTTTCACTTCCATTATTATAAACCCCACTAGAAGAAGATAAATCGTTCCCACTATTATCTTTTAAAAACAAAGGGTGAGTAATCGACGTGGTTGAATCGATAAACTCAAATGCGTAAGTCATACCTCTTACGAGTGTAACATTCGGATTGGTTCCGCTAACTCCTTCAAAAGTGTATCCAGCCGTTCCATCTATACCGACTTTAAACGTAACCCCTCCAACATTACCTTGCGGACCAGTAGGCCCCGCCGCCCCTTGTCTACCTTGCGCTTTAGCTAGGTTAACTGTCCAAAAGCTATAAGTTCCTGTTCCCGTCGAATAAACGGAAGTAGCGAACATAATTCCTGTAAATCTATCATAACTATCTACAATAGCTGAAAAGTATTTAGAACTATCATAAGCTATAATAATTTCTTGACCAGCACTATAAGCTAAGTATTGCTCTACGGTTAGTTGAACTTGAGTAGGATTAAGAGGAATAGCTACCGATGTATAAGAGGTACTTCTATACCTATCTCCCGGATCACCTCCAATACCCGTTACACCGGTAGGTCCTGTGGACCCCGTGTCACCAGTGACACCTCTAGGGCCCTGTTCGCCTTGTGGGCCAGTTACTCCGGGAGTTTCTGGTCCAGTTGGACCCATCGCTCCTGTTGCGCCAGTGACACCTTGCGGTCCAGTGGGTCCTCCAAATTGACTTAAACCTGCAGAACCAGTGGGGCCTTGAATACCTTGCGGTCCAGTAGGTCCACCATATTGAGTTGCGCCTTGAGGCCCTGTTACGCCAGTAGGTCCGGTAGGTCCGGCTGATCCAGCGCCACCAGCAGGGCCAGTAACACCTTGGAGACCTTGAGGCCCGGTTTCGCCAGTGACGCCTTGAGTACCAGTAGCGCCAGTAGGGCCCATCGGTGAAGTCGACAAAATAAAATTTGCCAATTCCGATTGATCTAATTGTTTTAGTCTAATTAGATTTTTGCCAGCCATCCTTAATCCTTGTAATCATGGAATATTACACTAATTATCCCAGCATCCTCGGGGTAAAAGTAAAATACTGAGCTTCTTCTGCGTTTTGCATGTCCAAATAGCACTTTAAAGCCCAATTCGCTAACATTAAAGTTGTGTAATTGTCCTTACGTGCTCTTGTGGCGTTCGTAGAGCGTTTTAAGTGTTGGGGTAGGTCGAATGTCTGAGTGCCTTTTGCCGTACTCTTAACTTCAACTAAAGCACATTGTCTTTTAGTTTGATATATTAAATTGTCCTGCTCTTCTATCAGTTCTAGTAGTGAAGGATAGCCCGTAAAAGTACTTTTAATTTTTTGATTAACACTCTGATCAAATGCCGGCCCGTTAGCTGCCGTCTTTGAAGCGAACCATATCTTCTTGTGATCTATGCAGGCTTGTAAATGCTCATTTGCCTTTCTTATAAAAGATGAACTAAAATTTTGTTTAAATACTATTTTGCCTTCTTGTTTGTTGTATCCTAGTTTTAATTTCTTTATTTCTGAATCGTAGTCTAAACCCTCTTTGTCACTATTAAACTCAACGAACTTTAAATTAATCTTATCATTTTGGAACCACTTTGTTTCATTACAACTGTCAATAAATTGAAAACCTGCATTATCAATACATATCATATCAAAATCAAAAGCGTCTTGTAGATAATACAAATATTTAATATGCTCTTTAAGGTCGCCACCGGCCACAGCGTAACTATGCACTAAAGATCCATGACCCGTCTCTTCGTCAATTTCTAATACCGACATAGCAAAAAAGTCAGAACTAGGACTATTAGAAAATGAGGGGTCAATGCCAAGTATATACTTCTTATCCTTTGCGCCTTTAATTAGCGTATGCGGAGCTTCTCCGTCAGGTATAGTGCATTCGTGCATTTTCTTCGCGCTAAAATATGAATCAGAACCATCTGTGAATTGAGCACAATACTCTCTCAAAAATGAACTATGACTTTGACCGCCATTCTGCGCTTCCTCAATAATGGTTGTATCAATCATGTGTTCAGGAAGTGCTTCATAACCCATCTGAGAAATAAAATAACTAGCCTCTGACCGCTCTGAAGAATAAATGTTATCAACCCATTCCTTATATTGTTTATATAAATTCTCAAAAGTATAAGAAGCAGAAGAAAGAGCTATCATTTTAGACTCATTTTTAAATACCATTCTCTCCTCTTCTTTCATTTTGCCCATTTTTATAAGCTTATCTTCTAATTCTCTAACTTCAATACGCTCTTTCATATTTTGTGGAGCAACCAAGAACGGCATTAGAACGGTCTTAATTGTCTCTTCGGGTAGCAGTAGATACTCGTCTAGTAGTAGAATGTTTGCGCGGAAACCACGAATTTTCTCACCACTTAACGGAATAGCCGTAATTGTTCCGCCATTAATTTTCCATTCATATTGATCATTACGTTTTGATTTAGCGCCGAAAGCTTGCATTAGAAGCTCGGCCCCTTTAGTCTCCACCATCTTCTCTATGTTATTGAAAATAAAACGCGCAGTACGAAACGTCGGGCCAGCAATCAGTATTTTTGAACCGGGGTTAAATATACAATATAAGAATGAAAACACGCTAGCAATAAACGTTTTACCACAACCACGACCCCATACGCACATGCTGAAGTTGCGCTCCATCATTCCTCGGAGAGTGATTTCCTGAAAAGGCGCCAATTTAATACCAGATATTAATTCGGTAGTTAAACCTAAATTGTGATGAAGAAATTTCGCAAGAGTTACCTTGGCTTCTTTAGTGTCCAATTCACCCTTTAAGTTATTTAGGAAATCTTGATTTAAATCCTCAACTTCGTCTAGTTCATATTTATCTGGAGCGTACCACATTATAATAACTTCATATCATATGCTAATTGTAAATCTATTTCTTTATGCATTCCTCCACATACAAAAATGCGCTGTATTAGACGAGAGGCTTCCGGTCTACCTTTAACAAATAAAAATTGTATACTAGGATATGACTGCATAAGCTGTCTCACATTATGGAATACAAATTCCGGGGTTGCCTTTATTTTTTTAGATACATGAGGTAAATAATTGAAAGACATACAATTACTTAAAGTATCTTCTACTAATATTATTAAATAAGCATCCTTTTCTATAGATCTTTTTATCTCTTTTTTAAATCTTTCAAATCCTCCGCTCATAGTGCCAATAAAATCGCTTATAGATTTTCTTTCGATATATGTATTACTTGAAACTTTGGCGTCGCTAAAAGCGTAATCTCCAAAATTTAGGGTTTTTACCTCTATTGGTATTTTAAATTTAAGCGGTTTTTGCTCCCTCGTATCAACATATATAGCTTCACCTTCTATATCTTTCGCACGTTTTATTAATCCCTCTGTAGGTATAGATTTAAATCTGTTTATAAGACCCTTGCTGCTACAATATTTATAATACCCATTCAATATATTATCTAGAAATAGGGTGGGGGGCGACATAATCGTCTTTAACTCTACTTCAGTAGGCGCATACTTTAGATCTCTGGTCTCTATCCTATTCGTTAAGAAATTATCGCAATATTTTTTAGCTACATCTTCAGGCTGTTCTTTTATCCACTTTTTCAAATTAGTTTTAGTATTGAAGTCCGCCTCAAAGTAAAATTGTTTAGATTTAAATTTTATTATTTTTTTATCATATAGATCATAACGAGGGTAATACTTTTGATAGTATTCGACCATCCTCAATTTGTGAGCTCTCAAATGTTTATGTAAAGAACCGTCTGATTCGAATTCTTTACTGCAGGCTTTACACGTTATCATAATTCGTCTTGGGTTAAACCTAATATTCTAGCTTTTACTTCGTCTAGAGTCCCTAGTCTTTCTGCCTCTTCCCGAACTGCCTGTTTCCTTAATTCGGCTAATTTAATCATTTTATTTCTAGACTCTTCCTCTTTCCACATTTCTACTAAATTCAAGATGCTAGCGTTTTCTTGAATTTGTTTTTTTAGTTTATCACTACGTTTTTCTTTAAGATCGCTTAAAAGCTTTTGCTGTCTCGTGACAGATTGATTATATTCTGTTTGCGCTGTATTAATTGATTCTACTAGGGCCATAGAAATTCTTCGGCCATCTGTATCGTTAGCTACGTCATCGAGCATACCCCTTAATCTTTCGACCCTATCTTGAATATTAGAAGCAATTACTACTTCTGTTGATAAAAGTATAAATTGATCAACTTCTTCTTGGGATAAGTCTGGTTTATCATGTACATATCTAATAAATGTAGACTCTAATAAATCTCTATCTCTTTGAGAATTATATCTGCTAATTTGATGAATAAATCTATAAGTGGAAATATATCCTAAAGCTGCAGTCGTTTCTTTTTTTTGTAAATTGGTAATCCTATCTTTATCTATTGGCTCAGCTATATACCTGTTAATTCTACTCAACATTAAATTGAAAGTCGTCGGAACCTTATATTCCTGAGAAACTTCTTCTGACTCTACATTATTATCAATATTGTTCTTAATATATTCTGCAACTACTCTCGCTTCTTGATTTAGTGGGCCTAAGTCGTCATTATCGAAGATGACTTTAGCAATTTGTAGGGAAGCCATGTCTGGATAGTGATTCTGAATGAACTCTATTTGATCAGAATTGAGCTCTAAGGCGTCTTTGTGCTGATATTCGTGTGCACCCCTTGCCTTGATATCAACCGTGCTTAGAAAGGCTTTTACGGCCCTTCCTTCTTTGCTTCGGCCATCCACATTTTGATCGGGAAATGCAATTTTAATTAATTCTAGAAGAGCGGGGGGATCACTTGTGTTTTTATTCCATGCTTCTAAAATATTATTCTTTTGTTCTTCTGTTAATTCAATCATTGCGGTATATCTATTTCTCCATCATGTATTATTCTTTTAGCTAAATTGATAATTTTCTTTTTAATCTGCTTTATTTGCTTGTATCCCGGACTCCTATTTTTTTCTGATGTAGAATATCCCATTAATTTCGCTACTTCGTCTTCATTTTTATTCTCAATATATAAATAACTATATACTTTCCACTCCACAGGCTTTAAAACCTTTTTCATATTCTCATGTAAAGATTTAGCAATATGCTCAATATCTATAGTTTGGTCGAACCTATTGTATATTTCCTTGGAGTGGTGATCGAGAGGTAAAGGCAGTTTAGTATCATAAGCTCTCTTCTTTCCTTTTTCCCATTGTGCGTATAAAGGGCAGTCATTACATTGCTTTTCGTATATATTGCAGAGGTCTTCGCCTTCAGCGGCTGCGCATTTAAGGCAGGGTCGAGAATAGTTCCCGTAGTTGTTCCTGATGATATTTTTTATTTGATTGGAAATAATACGATTGATCCATGGGACCAAAGGCTTGGAAGAATCGTATAAATTCCACTTTTTGTAAATGTGTATCCTGATGATCTGAGAAACATCATCAAAATCAATCCAAGTAATCGCAGTGAGGTTCCACTTGCTTTTTCTTTTTCTGATTTCATTATCGATGAGGTCTATATGATCTTCGAATAATGGTTTCTTTTTTCTACCCATTTAATCACTTCTTTTTAAAGAACTTGCTTCTTTCATGAAGCTGTTTATAAGCTCTTCACTAGATAGACCATCTACAGTACGCGGAGGCTCTGAAAAGCCATCCTGAGAAGTACCCGCGAGGTTCTCCATTCTGATAGCTTGAACTTCTTGAACATTAATATCTACTTGTAATTTATTAATATTAGGCACTTCTGTGATTTCATCTTGATCATTATCTAACGCCTCTGAGCTAGGTTGTTGAGAGACTTGGTTTGCATTAGCAGTAGAAACACCTCCTGCGAAAGGCGTACCGCAACTAAAACAAAAATTAGGTTTGCTAAGAGCAGTATACTCGGTGGGCTTACCACAATTTTGACAATATATCTTCATACACTTAATTATAGACGTAAATACCAATAAAATAAAATAATTTTCTTTACATGCAGTCACGCTTAATGAACGTGTAATATATAGTAACAGATCGTTCTTAGGCCGAAACTATATCAGGTTATGATCGATCCTTAAAGGTGAACATGCGGTAAAGCACGAGCAACTGTTATTAATGGAATGCCAAACAGAAAGAAAAAAGAGAACTTTAAATTTAAAAATTGCCAAGGACACGAATTTGAAGTCCTATTAAGGAAGCCAAATAGTGCTCATTATGGTGAAGCGGATGGTATTTGCTGTGATCCCAACCAAAAGGATCCAAAAATCTATATAAGTCCCTATTTAACTGAAAAAAGTTCACTCAATACGGCTATTCATGAATTCGCACACGCCTTTTTTTGGGATAAAACAGAGAAAGAGGTATATTCGTTTGCCAACGCGCTCACAAAATATTTATTTACTTATAGAAAGTGGAGGAGACTTAGAAATGCAAGAAAGCCAAAAACAAAAACTAAGAGAAGATCTAGATAAAATAGGAGAATTATCTTTAAATATTATATCTAAATGTAAACATGATCTCCCCACGAGCCACTCTCATCTAGATATGTTTGATCAAGCGGTGAAAATTAACAAATTAGCTCAAAATCTATATAAATTATTAAATTAATTATTTCTTTTACTTTCCCAATACTTATTATTCTCTTTGAAAAGATTAGTTCTCCATTTTAACCATTCCTCAAAAGTTAAATGATTAGTTTTAGCGCCGATTTTATGACTTTTCTTTCGTTTTTCCTTCACTTTTCTTAGATTTTAGTTTCTTGGATAGAAATTTAACTAATTCTGATCTCATTATATCTTCATCTGTGAATTCGAATCTATGTATGCCCATTGCAACGCTTTCATCATCTGAAAATGTTTTGTATAGATTTTGAAAGCCACCTTGAGAGCTCTCGCTTCGCAGGTCTGTCTGCATAGGGTCAGCGAGTATGAAGCATCTGCTTCCTTCGCCAAGGCGTGTTAAAACGGTTATAATCTCCTTCTGAGTGCTGTTTTGAGCTTCATCAAGGATAACACACTTGCCGGTCCAGTTCATGCCTCTAGCGAAGTTTACGGGAAACATTGATATCCTATCTTGGTCCGTTAGTTTGCTGGAGTTTGTTCCTATTAATAATTCATCTAATTTATCTAAAAATGGTAAATTATAGAATCTTAATTTTTCATTTGCATCTCCGGGTAAATATCCTAGACTCTTATCAGAACTTTCTACCGCCGAACGTAAGTACATGATACTATTTGTCGCTTTCATGTTCATTAATTGAAGCGCGCAGTAGGTTGATAGAAGAGTTTTAGCCGTTCCGGCTGGTCCTTGCACGAAAACTATCTTTGTATTGTAATTTAATGCGACTTTAAAAAATTCTTTTTGATTTTCTGTCCAAGGAAGTTGATTTAATTTAATTTGTTTTTTTATGGGGTTTTCAACCACGAATTTATTTTCCATTTCGTTACTAATCTCCTCAGCGAGCTTTCTTCCGCCCCTGATCTTAACTTTTTTGGCATCAGCCATGTCAATATAGATTACACTCTGTTGGACGCATTGCGTATGTATTTTATGTGCATTATTGCATTTATATTTATACTTATATTTAGTTGTTTCGGGGTGAGAGAAATTAGGTACCCCCCGCAAGTACCGTGCCATATAAAAAAATAAAAATTTCAAAAATAGGGGGGGGTGTTTTGTCGCCCTCGACTCTAAAACTCAAAGAATTTTTTAACGCTTGTCAAGATTTTTTCAAAGCGGGTTGGCTCGGCAAAATACTTTTGTTTTAAGCTCTCAACTTTGCCCTCCGCTTTAAGTTTTTGATATTCCAGCATCTCGCGGTGCGTTTTTAGAGCTTGGGCGGAGTTTTGTCCTCTGTATGTCGTTCTCATTGTGTTAATATAACATTTTTTCGTGTCGTTGTCAAGGGGTAATTAGAAAAATATTCAATCCCCGTGAAAGGTTCCCTTTTTATAGTACTCGGACGTTGCTTTGTCGTGGGTATCTTTAATGGCTTGGCTTTCCCAAACGCATTCGTATTCCCAACGGTCAATGCGTTCGATAAAACGCTTTGTGGATGCAACCCATGTGTCGAGTTCCTGCGCCAATTCAATTGCGGCCTCAAGCCCTTCGTGAGAGCGGTCAAACTTTACGCCGCCCTCTCCGTCGTTTACCATGTAGTGCGGTTTGTTCATGATCTCTAGTTTGTCTTTCATCTTGTAAATACTATAACAGAATTTCAGAAAAAGTCAAGGGGTTTTTTTAAAAAAGTTTTCCGTGAATTAAGATTGCCGCCATGACGATTGATGCACCGAGGCAAGCGGAGATGATAATATCACAGAGAAAGACGTGTTTCTTCGTGCGCTGAATGTCCGCCTCTTCAGTGAGTCGGGCCCGTTGTTCGTTGTAGCTTGTCCACTTCATGTTTTTCGTTTCCTTCATCATGTTAATACTATACCACAAATAAGAAAAAAGTCAACCCCTAAAATGAAAAAGTTATTCACAGGCGGGCCCGGGCCCGCGGCGGCAACTTGTCAAATCTTTTTTTGTTTCACCTTAACTTGTAAAACTTATGTCTTCCAATAATAACCACGGGCTTACTGGTGCGAGTCCAATAATTGCGCGTGTTTAATGTGCAATAATGATCGGCGTTACCCGTAAAACTTAAATTAACACGATTGATGTTTAGCGCAAGCATCTTCGCATAACGTGAAACCTCGTTATTCGTTCTTAGGATAGCGCGGACATTGGCTCTGTTTTGGTCGTCCCATTTCACGGCGCTGCGCTTTGTCCAGTAATCGAATTGGCTAGGCTCAAGGCAAACTTTTGCTGCCGTGTTAGGGTAGCTCTTCAATTCAATGCGGCGTTTAATAACACAGGCTACTGCATACATTCCAGCCTTACCCTCTCCTCTAGCTTCACCAAGGATGGTTTGCGCAATGATGTCTTGTTCGCGCGTTAGCTCTTGCGCTTGTAGAGAAAAAGCGGCGCACAGTATAGATGCAATAATTTTCATTTTTCAGTTTCTTTCAAGTATACACTGGGGTTGCCCATTAACTAGCCACGCTGGCAATTTGATTTGACGTTCATCAATAATTATTGTTTTATACTCACTGGGTGGTGTGTTTGGTAGTTCTTTCATTTTTTAATTCTCCTGTTTTTCTACTTCCAGCAATCGCTTTCGTCGATTTCGTAATTCCAAGCGTGTTGGTCGTGGTCACGGCAATCAAAGCCATCGCTATCGTTCCAATAGCCAGTGTAGGTTTCTTTTTCGTCACTGTGCCAACCTTGGAAAGTGATTTCGTTTGTGTCTTCGTTTTTGTTTTTCATAATCTTTAATCTTTAACTGTGTTTAGTATACCACGAGGGGTGGGACATCCGCCGTCCTACCTACCAACTTTCTTGAACTCGTCAATGTTCATTGACCAGACCGAATCAATAACCCTACCAGTTGAGGTGTCAACTTCGGTAATCTCGACCCCGCCAACCTGCAAACCAATATCAATGCCTTGCTGCATCAGTGCTCCAGCAGTAGCCAGAAAAGTGGTGAAGGTCTCGCGGTTCTTGATGCCACGGTCGTGGACATCGCCCAGATACCAAAGTTCATAAGCGGTTCGTTTGTTGTCTTCGTTTTTCATTTTCATTATGTGATTAGTATACCACAGAGGGTGGGACATCCGCCGTCCTACCTGTTGGAAAATCCAATTGTTTTTCGATTCCACGGGGTAGGGTTCGCGGGCAAAACCATAGTGCTTTGCCATTTTTCCCACGCAATTCGCTTGGCGTGCGCCATATCAGTTGCCTTGATGTGTTGCCAATCGCTAGTTCCGTTGGTCCAAGTCATAACCCTTACATTGAATAGTTGTTCGTTCATAATCGTGTTCCTATAGTATCACAGAGGGTAGGACATCCGCCGTCCTACCGATTAGAAAGTTTTTTCGTTTTTATGCTTGACGGGCCCGGGCCCGCCGCCCCCCTTGTCAAGCCCTTTTTAATAATAACCCTCGATGTTTTATGTGCTCTCCTGCACAACGGGTTAGCGGGGGCGGTTAATCTCTGCAACGAATATCATAACCGTCGTTGTCGTCATACCATCCAATGACGGCTGACCCGTCATAGTCCCTTACAATCTCTTTACCATAAGCATATTCACGCTCTGGCTTGTATGCCGGAGCTTTGGGCTTTGAATTGTAAACGCAATAATCTTCGAGGTAGTCGGTTACTTCGTCAATGTCTGCATAATGGCAATCTTCAAACTTTACAAGGTCGCCATATCCTTGACCGTCAAAAGTCTCAAGCCAAACACCTTGGCAAGATACGATGTTAACCAAGCGGCAAGGCTGGCCGGTGTTGGCGTTAATGTAGATAGCCCCCAGAATGAGGTTGTTTGCTTTGTTTGTTTGTTCTTTCATAATCATTTTCATACGTTTAGTATACCACAGAGGGTGGGACATCCGCCGTCCTACCCGTTAACTTTCTTCAAGGGCGTTACGTCCGCCCACTCGTAAAGCCGAGGCTGACCGTAGCCGTAAAAGTGATTAGACACCAGCCCGTCACGGTGGGTTCGGTCGTAATTGATTGCCCCACCGGCCTTGGTGGTCATCGGCCCGCTGGGCGTGTTGGTGGTGAGGTCGCGCTTGGCGATGTAGCTTGTTTTGTTCTTCATTTTCATCATGCTATTAGTATACCATAGAGGGTGGGACATCCGCCGTCCTACCTACCAACTTTTTCCTTTGCCGTGTAAGAACTCCCAGTAACCAGCATCCTCGCCAGTACCCTCGCGGTTCCACTGCTCCTCGCGCTCGGCGTCCTGCTCGGCGCGGATGGTGAGGGGGGACACGGCTTCCGCGATGTCCGCGAGTTGCTCTTGGATGGCTTGTCTGTCCTTAATCATCATACGCAAAGTATAGCACAGGGGGTGGGACATCCGCCGTCCTACCGATTAGAAAGTTTTTTCGTTTTTATGCTTGACGGGGCCGGGCCCGCCGCCCCCCCTTGTCAAGCTCTTTTCTTCTTTGACTTAGCCTCGCGGCGCGCCCGTGAGCTTTTGTCAATGCTAGTGCCCGCAGCAAGGATAGTCTTCACATCCACAACGCACGCCCTCATCCTCAAGGGGAGGGTGCGGCTGATGCTCGTCGAACCACGCGCGCAGGTCAGCGTGGTGTTGCTCGGTCATTTGACTATAAGGGTCATCGTTCGTCATCATGCGGGCAGTATACCATAGAGGGTGGGACATCCGCCGTCCTACCTACCAACTTTTTCCTTTGCCGTGTAAGAACTCCCAGTAACCAGCATCCTCGCCAGTACCCTCGCGGTTCCACTGCTCCTCGCGCTCGGCGTCCTGCTCGGCGCGGATGGTGAGGGGGGACACGGCTTCCGCGATGTCCGCGAGTTGCTCTTGGATGGCTTGTCTGTCCTTAATCATCATACGCAAAGTATAGCACAGGGGGTGGGACATCCGCCGTCCTACCGATTAGAAAGTTTTTTCGTTTTTATGCTTGACGGGGCCGGGCCCGCCGCCCCCCCTTGTCAAGCTCTTTTCTTCTTTGACTTAGCCTCGCGGCGCAAGGTTGTGCGCGTGGACTGTTCCCAAGTAGAGATCCAAACTCCACGCCTGAAAGTTCGTGCTTTCATCAATGAGTGCGGACTCTGGATCATCCCTAAAACTTACAAAGAGACTTTTAATATCATCTTTATGCGTCTTCATCCACTGGGGATAGGTCAGGTCATCTCGATACTCTAATGATCTTTTTTTCATAATATTATATTTATTAGGATTCTTGCCTTCGTTTACCAGCGATCTGCTGGGGTTACTTCAATGAACTTCTCGCCAAAGGGACTAGTGATAACCTCCTTCCATTCGGTGATGTTGCCAAGACTGTTCTTCTTGGCCCATCGCTCGACCCTTGTTCCGTCTTCGTAGTCGTTGTGGGTATAGTGAGGCTTGAGCTTGCGGCTTAGGGGTATTTTCTTCATTTCGTTTTTCATTTTTTTAGTCTTTCGCTTCACTGTTTACATCTTCGCACATCGGAAGCCATTTGGCCAGTTAATTCGGAATAAAGTTATTCACATTTTATTCTCTTATCAATTTCTGCGTTTCGGTTGGGTTCTCGCCCTTCCGTATTAGGTTCATATCAAAGGCGAATGCATTCAGCATATCGGTTGAGTCTGCGCCTTTTGAGGATGCTATCGCTAACATTGCAAGGCAGGTATCTAATTGTTTTGATTCTTTAGTTGTCATTTTTTAGTTCTCCAATTTCTTAAAGTTGTGCTGGTGCTTCCTCGTCCCTAGTGGCCTATTCTTTTCTGCGCCGCCACTCGCTACGTTAGGTTTGCCAAGACTGTGTTTCGTCTCCCAGCAAATTGTTGTTGGTGTAATTTAGTTCTCCAACTGTGTTTCCACTACGTCATACCCCTCCGAGTCGATAATATCGTACAGATGGTCTAGGTTGCTTGCCTCTAGCTTCTCCCACCATTCGGTCTGGCCGTCACTTAATTTTACTTTGTATGTTTTCATTGTTTCCCTTTCGTTGCGCTGATTATAACAAATGGGTTGGGGATGTCAAGAGTTTTTTAGTTCTCCAGTCTTTCTACTTTTTCATCTTCCATCCATCGCGCAACCTCCTCAAGCGCAAACCATGCCAAAAGGTTTTTATGCCCATCGGCAGAATCAGCCATATAAGCGTTGTTAAAATCACTTATGAATTTTATCACGGAGTCATACCCCATGTTTTCGGCGGTTTCATTCGCCAGTTCATAAATGTAATCCTCGTTGTCCTCGTAAAAGTCAACGCAATCCTTCGTGTAGGTAAAGGACGGCACTCCGCCATCGGCTCCGTGGCTGGAAACGTCTCGCATGGTGTTGCGAAAATCTTCGTCGTCAACGCAATCCATATGTTTGAGAATTGCGGTTTTTAGGTTTTCGAGTGTGTTTGTCATTTTATCAATTCTCCTTAATTTCTTGTCGCAGGGTGTTTTCAATATCCTCAACATCTTCGCCCCAAAGGTAAAAGGTGTTCAAGAAATTTCTCAAGCTAACAGGATAGCCAGCCTCTTTCAAAAGGTCACAAAGGTCGTGGTGGCCTTCCAATTGGTGTTCATTTAATTCGTATGCTCTCATTTTTTAGTTCTCCAATTTCTTAAGTGAGTTCAACTTTGTATCTTTTGTATTCGTTCATATCGTTCATCTGTTCTAATAAAAGGAGTGCAGCTTGCAAACGTCTCTTGCGTTCTTATGTTTCCTCACCGTTTGTAGAGGCTGCGTCCGTGAGCAGTAGAACCTTGTTAATACCCTCACGAACTACTTAAATGTAACACACAAAAAGGGTTTTGTCAAGGGGTTTTTTTAACTTTTATTCTCCGGTTGGTTAGGTTTTCTTTGTGCCGTTCATCTTGTAAATACAATAACTCAAAAACTTAAAAAAGTCAACCCTTAAAATGTAAAAGTTATTCACAGGCGGGGCCGGGCCCGCGGCTATGTAAATGCAAGCCTTAAATATAAAAGTATTTGGGGATTTTTTTTCGTGCTTCCCCTTGCACGTTTACTATTTAGACAACCGGCAACGGCGGCAGCGCGTGAAGCGTCCACCCTTTAAGCTTCACTCGAAGAACCTCCTCCAGCAAAGGCACCGCCGCTTTGATATTATAAATACGATATGCTTCAGCCTTGGCCTTGGCGTGAGATACGCCAAGTTTCTTTTGAGCCTTGATGTGATTTGTGACTTGCGCAGCCTTCACGGCATTACGCGCTTGATAGGTTTTGTATACTTTATGTTTCATGATTTTAGTTTTAATATTTATTTAATGTAGTTCAGGCTCAAATCCATTTGCAACTAGCACGTCCTCCGTTGCTGCTTCAACGGCATTCCAGAAATCATCGGCATTATGCCCGCAGTCTTTATGCCAATAATCACAAAGGGTTATTAGATCGGGCAGGTCATATGTGCCAAGACCGATTTTATTTTGCACGGCATAATCGACTTGCCGTCTGAATGTCCAATAATCGAATGTTTTACTCATTTTAATTTTCTCCTTTTCCTATTAGTATGCTTGCAATAATTATAAATATCAGTAGTGACAATATCAACATAGCACAATCCTTCGGTTAATTGTAGCCACCCTTGCCAGCTTTACGCAGCGCGGACAATGCCGTGGATGCTTCGCTGCCCTTGGGTTGTGTGCCGTGCAATAACAGGGCGAAAGATTTCGCGCCAAACGCTGCGTGCGAGTCGTCGTGGTCAATCTCCAAACCTTTTTGCGCTGCTTCTTCTTCACTGTAAACAACCAGTGCCTCTTTCCATCCGTGCAGGTCAATCAGTTCATCATACTTGCCGCCACGGGATGCAGTCAATACAAGGTTTTCTGGTCGTGCGACATCTGCAAAGAAATGCAAACTTTTAGAATAGGAATAAAACAGCTTGCCGGGATTGCGTGTTGCGACAATTACCCACGCTTGCAAATACTTTTTGCTGAAATAATCGCCGCCAACGTGAACGCGCATAACGTCGAACTTTTTAGGCAATGATTCGCAAATTAAATCCGCAACCGCTTCCACACCATCTTTCGACGCTTTTTTGATTAAATCAAAATTGTGCCAGACCGCCTTTCTCAATGATGGATAAACCGCTTCTGCGCTCGCTTGAAAGCATCGAAACTTTGTGTCGGGGCCGTCTTGAATCTTGCCCGTTTCCCTGTTCGCTTTTGACAAGCATTCCTTAGCCGCTGGACACGTCCAGCCACTAGGCAGGGAAAAGGTTTTGAGTTTTACATTTAACTTTTTCGCAAGAGCTTTCAGCTTTGCGTTAGGTTCTCCGAATTTCAACGTCGTTGTCATTGTGTTAATATACTCCAATTCGTTTCGATTGTCAAGCCCTAATCTAAAAGATGGGCAAGTTTTTGTTTTACGGAAACCGCGCCTTCGCTCATTTCCAATTGACTCTCTGAAGATTCAGCGAAAATGCTTCCGAATGAATACAGATAAACTTCCTCTTTTCCGAATTTCATTATATTCGATTGTTGCGTTAAAGCGGAAACGATTTTCTTCGCGTTTCCCCTTGCGGTGGGCATTACTCCGCCTTTTTCGTTTTTGCAATACTTTTCGCCCCTCTCGTCTGCTTCATTCAATAAACGGAACAACTCTTTTCCTTCGTATGCTTTCAACAAGTTTTCGGGCGTTGTCCAAAAATAACCTTTTTCATTTGTTACCCATTCAAACTCTCCCTTCGTTGCGCCGTGATTCCAAAAAGAGAAAAACTCCCTCTCCGTTTCGATGTCGTGATTTTCTTCGTTATATCCAAGAGAGCCGTCGCCCGTAAGCATAACAACCCAACTAGATCCGCAGTTTTTATATACGATGTTCAACATATATATACCTTACCTTAATTCGGAATGAGTGTCAATCTTTTTCTTATGTTTTTGTTTGCGAGCGTAAGAGCCTTTGCCCTTTCTCACTTTATGTTCACGGGACGCGCTACCCATAAATCCGTCTTTGTTAACTCTTGCTTTCATTTGTTATAATCTAACACAGGGCAAAAGAAAAAGCAAGAGACAATGTGGCGCAGGTTATGACAAAAAAAAGACTTGACAAAAGGGCTCGCGGGCCCGGGCCCGCCGGCGATGTCAAGTAAAAAAATCCTCACCCCCGAAGGAGTGAGGACTTTTGGTTGGGTTGCGCCTTAGTGACGGTCCGCCGCCTAGTTGTTGGCGACGGCACCCGCAACCGGAAGAGCTTTCACAAGCTTATCCAGTCGAGCGGGGTTTGATGCAGCCAGCGATAGATTCTGCAAAACCTTGCGGCCAGTGTTGTCGGACATTTCAAAACGAGACTCGGCAACGTTCTCAGTCAGGAACTGAGTGGTCGCATTATAAAGGTTATAGAGATTGCGGGACTTGTCCTCCTCGTGGGTGGGGTTGTTCCAGATCGTGGCAATGCCTTCGCGTGATTTCTCGCTAAAAACCTTGGTCTTCGCCAAGTTGGCTAAGATGTTCAAACCTTGGTCGTGTTCGATTGACCGTTGAGACAAAAGAGAAAACTTGTCACCTGCGCTTTTAAACATTCCCAGAGCTTTTGTAACGGCCTCCATAGTCACGAGATTATCGATATCAATTTTCTGAGAGTGTTTGCGCGTAAGATCAAGTTCGCGCTCCATCGTTTGCATTCCATTAGTACAAACAAGGCGAACCATTCCCAAAGCGAAGCTTAAGCGAAGGCTTCTATCAAAAGAATTCTGAACGATCAAGCGCATACCCATCACATCACCGACTTGACGATCTTCGCGACGCGTAGCGATTTCCATATTCTCATTTTCAAAATCATAGATGGCGCGGAAGCGTGCACCTAGACTGTCCTTCTTCAGGCCATTAGTGACCAAGAAGCGACGCTTAGTCCACTCTAAGCCCGCCTCTTCGAAGGCGGTCTCCGCCTTTTCGACTAGCGGCTTGTTATTCACGAGTCCGTAGTGGTCGGATGTAAATCCGAGAACCGTGCCGTCATCTGTCCGGCGTGTCAGTTTCATACCTGAGGGATTACCTTCAGGAGTCATTGCGTCGACCATCTCGACCTCGTAGTCGTAGACGTCACTTTGGATGCATTTTTTTGACATTTGTCGTTTTTTCCTATATACGTTGTTTAACTGTCTGACCTATCTTACCATATACTTGTAATACTTGTCAACTAAATTCTGTCGGCGCTAGGGGCTCGAGGCCTTCTCTTTCATCCCCACCGACTTTATAATACTAACACGGCCTTGCCTTTCTTGTAAAGCTTTTTTTAAAAAAAGAAATACATTTATTCGCTTGACGAAGGAGGGTCGCGGGGCCGGGCCCGCGAGGTGGGTTTTGTCAAGTAAATTGTTGGGCTGGGGAGCCGCCTCTAGGGCTTTGAACCCCCCCTTGCCACCGGCGTGAAGCCGACGGGCCCAACGTTGCCTCCTAATCGCGTTGTGTTAGCGTGTCGCTTCAAACGCAGGTTCGGAGGTCTTTTTTGCCCACACACTGTTTCCGTTGAACACTACAAAATCTGCGTCTTCAATCGGTTCTTCGGTTTCTTTAATTACGAAACTTTTATACTTGTAAGGGTTGTAGGTGATTTCAGACAGGTTATCAAGATTCTCGGGCGGCGGTAAACATCCCACGAGCCGCTTGCCTTGAATGTAGGCGTGTACGTTCTTACGCATCTCTCCCCGCACCCGTTCGTTACCCTTGTCGCTCACGCGCATCTTGCAATCGTGTAAGATTAAATAAGAAGCGTGTTCTTCAACAAGCCCCTTGTCGTTGCGAATACTGTAGACTGCACGTTGCCCCTTCTTGGACTTGTGCAAATTCCGGTACACTTGAACTTCGCCCTTCATTCTAGTCCTCCTCCCCGCCAAAGATTCCGTCTTGACAGCATTGGCACAAGGCCGAAATGCGATATTCTCTGCGAGAGGGTTCGTCCTTGAACTCAAGGTTGAATTCTCCGCACTTCACGCACTGCCCGCTGGCAAGGGCGATGCTGCGGCTGCGGCCATAGAGGTCGAGGCTCATCGCCTCTTTGAGGTTGTCGAGTTCGTTTAACATAATAGTAATATAGCACAGGATTGCCCTCCTGTCAAGGGGTTTTTTACATTTCTGAATAAGTTTCGTCGTAGGGGTTAGGCTCATAAGGCTCATAAGGCTCTGGCTGAGCATCATACCAATACTCTTCAGAGGTGGGCATCATATCGGAAAAGCCGCCCTCGACGTTTATAGTGCTCTCCTGCACTTCGGGCTTTTGTGGGGTTTTGTTTTGCTCGCTCATTGTTCTTATAATATAGCACACAAAGGGGTATCTGTCAAGGGATAAAATGACTTTTTTCAGTTTCGTGAAAAGGGGCGTTTTCTCCGGTGCGAAATGTTGCGTTTTTAAGAAACTTGCCGATCACTTTTTGCGTTTTTTGACTGACAAATCGATTTGTCGCTCATAAATGAGCGGCTAATTAACACAAACAATTAAGGGAATTAAATTTTACTTGACACGACGGGGCCGGGCCCGCTGAGAATGAGTCTCAAGTCAAGCAAAAATTGAAAAAATCTTTAATAAATAAATTCTTCTTATTTGTATTTATCCTTATTTGCTTCTAATTATTTTATCCCCTATTTGTTATATTTGTTATTTGGTTCTTATATTATTTGGGGCTATTTAAGGAAGGGGGCAGCGAGTGTTCAATGACCCAACGACGGGGCGTCTGCGGCTCTCCCGCAACTCTATTCTCGCTTGCCTTTTATGCAAATTTCTTGGCCGATTCCTCATCCTTGTCAACTTGCTTGAGATAATCTAAACCATCAGCGGTGATGCTGCGCCCAGCGGTTGTAATCTGCATGAGCGATTGCTTCTGAAGGTACATCTCAAAGTCTCTGCGGATACACTCTGGCGTGAGTCCAGTTTTAGCGGCGACGTTGGTAAGACTGCATTCCTTGCTGTTGGATAGGATACGGAGAATCTGCAATTCAATACGACTCAAGCCGAGAGGGAGTATGCCCAACTGATAGCGCAAATTGGCCCAATCCTCACGATTAAACCCGTTTCCTCCTCGCGCCTCTACTAGAGACTGAATCTTCCCCGCCATCTTTTGAGCGGCACGGGCATTACCACGCAACACAGTAGCAATTTCGGGTAGCAAATCGTCTGCGAACTTAACGTCAGGAGATACACGGGACACAATCTCGCCTAATTCATCGTAAGTGTATTCCTCAAGGTCAACACGCTCGCACCTGTCCATGAGCGCATGAAAGATGTTTTGCGCTTCAGTAGTGGCAAACATGAAAGACTGCATACGGAAATCAAAATCAACCGTATAGTCCTCATAACTGAACGTGGTGCGGTTTTCCGCATTGGGGTTTAGAATGGTAAGGAGAGCCATTGTGACATCCTTGGGAAGCTCGCTGGCTTCGTCAAAGAGGATGGTGCATTCCTTGTTGTGGATATGGGGAACCACAAGCTGATTAAAAAATTGAGCAACGCTCTTAATAGTTGAGCAGTTAATCTCATAAAATTTCTTGGTCTTGGGAGACTCTGTTTCATTGAGGTTTTTACCAACAGCTTTAGCCATTGTGGTTTTACCACAACCTTTAGGAGCAACAAACATAAGATGCCCAATAATGTTACGAGCTTTATATCCGTCGATGTGAAACCCAAGAGCGCGTTTAGCAATGTCTTGGCCTACGATGTTGGGGAAGTAGTCGTTCTTCATCATGTTTACAAGTATAACACGAATTTCTTAATTAAGTCAAGTCCCAAATTCTACCAATCTTCAGTCTGGAACTGAACGGCAACGTTCTGGTCTAAATCTTCCGCTTGAATGTCAATCTGGCTTGCAACGGCCTGAATGTTTTCAGTGGTGGATTTAAAATTGTCACAATTAAGAGAAAGAGTTTCTGCGTAACGCCTGTTGATAATAACAGATGCGTCCTCGCGTAATACCCGATTGAGTTCGCGCAACGTAACCTTCACGCAGCTTGTCGCGCCCTTTGTTCGTCCTGATCCTTTTCTTCCAGCCATGTTCCTATACTAGCATTTACTTGTCGGTCAGGTCAAGCATATAAATAAATTTAATTATCTGAACTATTGTCTAATATCTTCTCTACTCTATCATTTAATAACATACTTTCATCACTATTGGGGTCTTCAAAAATAGCTTTAATAATTTCATTATCAAGTTTTTGGAGTTCTTTGTCATATATTACTTTATGTTTATTATAATAATAATTATCCTTTATCATTTTATTTCTTCCCCGATATTTGGGGTTCCTTATTTAGCATATATTTGGGATCAAATTTCATATCACCCGCATTACGTTCGCGCTTCGATATTTCGCCCCGTTCAGCCAAGATGGAGGCTTGATGAGCGAGTGACGAGGAGTGTCTACCGTGAGGTTCCTCAATAATAAGTTCTCGTCTCCAATCGGGTTCAGCATCGAACAGTTGATTATAGGCTACTTCGTATTTATGGGCCCAGCCAGTAGGCAGCACTTGGTTTTTCTTCATTTCTCTATAATATCACGTTGTTGTAGTTCGCGTCAAGGCTTATTTGGGCCAAAATCGGGCGCAAATAAATAAACTTTTTAATTTCGGGCCGCTAAAATAACTTTAATAACTAAAAAAACATTAATTTAATAAAAAAATCTTTAAAATCACTCTTTTATGCGGCTTTTAAATAGTATATTTCGGCAAAATCAAAAAAACTGGGCGTTTTTTAGGTTCCTTTATCTATCCATTTTAATAAATCTTTGTGTGCCTTATTTCGCGCCCTTATCTGAAGGAGCCAAATTATCTTCCAAATAACATATAAACTTATAATAATTACAATACTTATTTTCATTATATTTTATTCTTTACTTTGTGGCACATATTTGGCAAACTCTTGTTCGTATTTGGGGCGGCGGGGCGGCGGGGGCCATATTTGGCTTACAATCATTTGCAAATAAACTTTAAAAACTAATTAATTTATATTCTATCTTATACTTACTTACACTATACTTAACAATACTTATACTTACTTATCTTTACTTAATTAATATATTAGAAACAATTTTTTTACTTGACTTGTGGATAAATATATTCGCGCCATACCCTATTCCATATAAATTAATATAAATATACTCATCCTTATTCAGTCCCCTATGTATCTTTTCAATCATTATTCCTTACTTTCCAACACATTAACCCACTATACCACACAACCCCCCACTATTTGTGGGAGGAGGTGCAGTCTAACATCCAGAATACTGCGGCACACATTAGTAATACGGCAATCAACATTTTGATACCCTTTTCTATATGTAATAATATGCTTTTTCATATATTATTAAGATTAGTTTTGGGTAGGTTTTTCGGTTCTTAACGCCGAATTAGCGGGGAACGCCGATGAATCGCTCGGCGTTCCCCTCGCTAGTTCTAGTTGTTATCGTCTTTATTGTAGCCTAACTTGTCGGCCATTTCCTTTTTGGTGGCCGCGACTCCTGCAAAGTAGCCTTCGTTATATTCGTCTACTTCACCGTCATTATCATAATCATCTTCATAATCATAATAATCTTCATTCAATCCATCATCGAGAGGAGTGTCGATGGTTTCCATGTGTCCTACAACCTTGTATTTGGTTGTCCTCAATTTCTGACAATCGCAATCGTGAGGAACGCTCACAACATCAGCGGGACTGATTTCAACAACCATGAGGTTTCCCCCGCCAGAGGCGTAGCCTTTGGCATATTCATGTGAACCCGCATGGAATCCACTGGAACAACCTATGTTCGCATCATCACAAACAGTGTTGCGAGACATTTCCAAGGTTTGCCCAACGGCATTGCTGAACTTGCCCGTGTATTTATCGGTGAAGTCGTGATTCACCCCTTTGTAGGCAAGGAAGTTGCCTTCTGGTGTGAGAGGCATATTCTTATGCTCTAGGAAGCGATATAGCTCGTTTGTAGCGCGTTGAGAGGGGTTGTCCATCAACTTGTCCAAAAACCTCACCAGAGGCTTATACGGAAGATTCTCGCGCATAAATGAGAGCAAACGGTCAACGACATGATTGTCAACCACTTCACCTTTGTAGTAGACTGCACCATCTTTTACCTCGATGTTTCCATCAACGTAATCTTCAACGGCACTTGCCACGTCGAAATGAAACGGGAGATTATCCCAATTCTCATCTTTAATGTCCTGCACGGCGCGTTGCCATGAAGGATGATTTGAGTTCATTGTGTGGGCCTTACCTTCCACAACGACTGTGAGACTGTTATCAGTCAGGATATATGCTGGCGTGTTCATCATAATAATTCCTTAATTAATTCTCAATTTGGTTCCTTTTACTTTACTTATAATAACTTATACTTGCTGGTTTTGTCAAGGATTTTTTTTAATAATTTCTTCTCGCAGAGAAGGAACATCTAAAAACTATCCATTAATCTGTTTCTCAACTTGTTCGGAGACGCTTCCATTCTTGCCCCCTTTGGCTAGAAGTTCTTCATACTGCTCCCTAACGATGCGCTTTGGCATATTGTTCCAACCCGTGTGGCCCTTGTAGAGCAGAGTTCGTAGGTGATTACCGTGTGGCCCCTTTAGCTTGTTCAATTCGCTTACGACGAGGCTATCACGCATTTCTTTCAGGCTAACTTGTTTTTTTGCTTTCATAACTTCTTTCTTTTTTAGTGTTATTGTTTAGACGATTTCGATTTAAAATAATTTTTTTAAATAACTCAATTTAAAGTGTTTAGCGGGAGCAGCGGGGAGAACCTACTAACCCCGCCACTCCCGCTTTGTTTGGCGTTAAGAGTCTCCCTTCGCCGTGCTGCACACGTCAATTACGTTTATGTAATTTAGTACCTTTGCTCTTTTTTCGCCGTCACTATTCATTTCATAGCTCCATTCATTCCTCCCAACCAACGAGAGAATCTCGTACTTCTCCAAAACATCGTCCAATTCTGCTTGAATGTCGTAAGTGGGCTTGACATCTTTTGGGTGAGTAAAGTCTACGTCGTATAAGTTTGCGATAGTATTCACCGCCTTGATTTCCCCACGAACAGACTTGTCGTAATTCATTTCCTCATAACGGTCAAGAAAGGTTGCTAAAGTGCCGCTAGTGTCTGCAAGGTTCAAGCGAATATCTTTCTTGAGCAGAACATCAATCATATTTCCATTGTTGGGGATATTATATCTCTTCCCCTCCTCTCTCAAGGTATCAATTTTTTGAAGGTCAATCCATGCTTGGTTGAGATTGCGATTATCTATAACATTTAAAAGGGTTTCTTTTACCCAATTGTGTAGAGAAGTCCACCCGTCCTTGTTTTCAATCTTGCTACGTTGACCAACCTTGAAAGCGTAAATGTGCTTGGGCATGGACAATCCAGCTTCTTCAAAATTCTTCTTGAGATTCTTAATGATTTTTGGGTCGTCAAAACTTGGGCAAGAACTATCTGATTGACGCTCAACTTGGAATTTATCAAGAATAACATAAACCCCGCTTTCGGCTTCAACATCCAAGTCTGCTACCTTCCAGTGGTCGGACTTTTTAATGTGCCATAAACTTGAAGGCGCACCGTCCCAATCATATTCAAAGCATTTAGCAGAGAGTTTTGCATCTTTTGGTGAGCTAATACCCGTTGATGAGGTGCTACCATAATAATCCGATAATGGTTTTTTAGGTAAATCAGAGAGCTTTTTAAGCTCCGCATCAAATCCAGACTCCTTCAACCAATTCTTTTTATCCTTGGCCGTTTTGAATTTCATCATGTAAGGCTTTTTACCCTCATCAAAAATTAAGGGAAGGATACGCCCCATGATTCCACGATTATGTCCTTGGTCATTCTCAATGACTACGACATTCTTTTCACAATTAATGTGGCGAGTCTTTTCGGTCTTATAGCGTCCCGACGAATTGAAACGGCGCACTGAACCTTGGGTAAATTTGACGCAATTAGCCTTTTCATCCTCATAAGAGTCATCATTCTTTACCCATGCGTTGAAGGAATTGCAGTCAATAGGCTTGCCATTCCATTTAATCTTATCGCTCAAAACATTCCGTAAGGCGTACAGTGGACTTCCGTAGTCAAACACTGAACCGTAGAGGCATTTCGCTTCAAACAATGAGCTTGAATTTTTAAACTGCTTACCAACGGTATCAATAATTTCGCTCTGAACATTTTTAAGTTTTTTAATAAGAGAGCTTCGAGTAAAGTCCGTGTATTGGAGTTTTTCGCGGGAAGCGGAAATTTCTACATCTCCAATGTCCGCACGTAAGACTAAACGACCGTGAAGCAGATCATTAAGCGGGCGTTCCTCATCATTGTTGTCAAGATTTAAGCTGTAAGGGTCAATAGGATAACCAATGTTACCCATAACAACCATCGCGTCACGGCTCACGTCGTGGTAATGAGTATTAGTTGCTGGCTCTCTCCAATCCCAACCCGTACCAGAGAATAGAATCTCCCTATCTTCGTAGGTAAACTGCTCTGCGCCTTTAATTACTGGTCGAACAGCAAACCACTCAAAAAGGTCTTTAGATTTTTCCTTAAATTCTTCAACATCTTCATCTTTTGTGGGAACGACGATTTCAATTCCATCTGGTTCAGTTGACGCTTCCTTACCAATCTGGCTAATTTGTCCAATTTGGCTCTCGTCAATATAAGCATTATAGATATACTTTGTGCCTCCAAGGTAGGAATTAATTACGAAATTATCCCCATAAGAAAAGGCAGACTTTGAACCGATGCCCAGCATTCCTGTCTGGTCATTCGTGTTGCGCTTGGTCGATTCCCCATAAAAAGCATAGACATCGTGAATTTCTTCCTCTGACAATGCGGGGCCGAAATCGCGCACCTTGAAAGACGGACTCAACTTCGTAGGCAGAGTAACCTCAATGGGTTGTTCTGCTTTACCTGCTTCTACCATTGCATCAACGGCATTGCAAGCATACTCACGAACTACCGCAAGGATTTTGTCGGAGTAAAGTTGATTACGGAGGATTCCTAGAATGTGGTGCAATCCAGAGGACTTGATGCCAAACTTGACGGTATCTTGGATTCCTTGTGATTCTACCTTAACGCTCGATTCTACTGGTTTCATAATTTTTTAGGTTTTTACTTTTCGCTTAACTGTTCCTAATACTAACATAGGCTTGCATAAGTAGTCAAGCACTTTTTTAAAAAAAGTTTAAATATCAAATTTATAGTTTACTACCTCTTTCCCGTCCCAATTATACTTATCTTTAAAAGCCTCTACTAGCTTTTTAGTTTTCATGTTAAAGCGTAGGTACTGAATCCTTCCCTCTACCCCTATTAGAGTGTCCACATCTTTAATCTGCACGGTTGCACATTTTTTATCAGCACAATAAATTTTAATATGTGTCGCGTGGCGCGGTGGACGAGGAATTCTTATATCCCCCACTTTTAAATAATTTTTCTTTTTAAAGCCCATAATAATTTTAATAATTAATGTTTATTCTCCTTGTAATTACTCCCATCTAAATCTACATTTACTTTAAGCCAACTTTGTATCCATACTATGTCTCTTTTCAAATCACCATTAGTCGCATATTTTAAAACTTTAAAAGATGATTGTATAGAGAGTGCCACTAGGGTCGCGGTGAATAACCATACGAGGTATGAAAGAAATCCTCCGCTTTTGAGAATATCAAGCCATCCTCTAGCAATCTTCTTTAATAATGTGGTCATCTATTGTAATACTTTTCCTAGCGTAATTCTCATACTTATGCAAAAGGTCGTGATATTCTATATCCCCCTTGGGTTGGGTTGAACTGCAACCAAAGGTTAACAGACAAAAGATTATCAATGCGATGGAAATAATTATTGGTGTGTATTTCATGTCTTTCTGTTTATAGCGCGAATGTGTTGTTTCGGTCAAGTTAAAAATAAATTAAAATATGTAACTGTTTTGCTACATTGGTGAGTATGAGCCAATCAACGCATACAAGTGTTGTTTCTATTAGTGTTTTCATCGTTCTATCTTTTCAAGGTGCTTCTGTCGCCGTTTATCTTCTTCTTCAAAAGAGTAATCGCTGTCCCAAAAATACACTTGATTAAGCCAATCTTGCACGTCACTCCAGTAATCGAAGATGTATTCGTTTTGTTCCTCACCTTCGCCGTGATAGACGTACCACATTTCGTCGTCTTTATGGAATTCGATTGATAGTTTAGTTGTCATTTTTAGTTTTTAGTTTGCGGGTGCTTCCCGTTTTTCCAGTCTTGCTTTTTTCCTGCGATTAATACTGTGTGTCGATACTGTCCGCATTCCCTGCAAAATTGTTGCGTGTCCTGCCCGAACCCGTTTGTGTGGGTGGTTTCCCAATAATGGGAGTGGAGTAGTTTTTTAATCCAATTCACAAGTGTTCTCCAATTTCTTAGGGAAATCATCTTCATACTTTTGCATTTGCAAGACTGCACCCCAAGTATCCTTAAAGGTTTCCTTGTCGTCCAAGTCGTTCTCCATGATGTGAACTTCTGCCCTTGCTAATACAATTTCAAATGCTTCTTTGTCGGTCATTTTTTAATTCTCCAATTTTATATCCACAACATCATAACCATCGGCATCAATTAAGTTGTAGAGGTGATTTTCATTTTTAGCTTTCATAGTCGCCCACCATTCGGTGTCGCCATCGCTCAATAATATAGAGTATGTTTTCATTTTTTAGTTCTCCAATTCGTCTAGCTTGTTGGTCATTTTTATATTAGCCCAAATAGTCATTGTCGTCCATGTCAAGAGGATGCTTGTCCCATTCTTCATCAAAGGGAAAAATAAAAACGGGAGTATATTCGCCAACGTATGCGCCTACTACATTGAAATTCATATATTCCAACGCTTCTCCCAAGTCCATACCATCCCTTTCGACTAAAATATCTAGGCATTTTTTTGAATCATAGCAAGCCTTTGGTGCTACTCCAAAACCTTCTACAACGCCCATGAACGCCTCCTCAAAACCATCCGCAAGTAAAATATCATTCATCTGCTCTGGATAATTTTCTTCAATATAATTGTTAATCCATTCTTTTTTCATTTAGTTCTCCTTTGTTTTTTAATTCTCCAATACATAGCTCCAGTAGCGGCTATCGGTTTGTTCCTGCTTCTTGTCCCACAAAATGCAACGAGCAATGTAAGATGGCACGTTCCACATACGACACATATCTAACCAATAATTTTCGATCTCTTTGTAACGGCGAGCGTCTTTACTCTGGTCGAGTCCATACGCTTGAAACAGGTGGGTATCCATACAGGTCACTTCCGCTTCATTCGGATAAATCATTTCAAGGCTAAAGGATACTTTGGCAATTCCAAGTCCAAGAATATCTTTAACAAGTTTGTCTCTAAAGTCTTGCCAATCTCCGCCTTGGTACTTATACGCTTCTGGATTACTCCAAAACTTTTCTGCAAATTGAGAAATAAAACGAACACGATTGTTGTGAAGCCCAACCCTCGCCCCCTTGATGATCTCCATTAGTTTCGCATCGTCTTTGAACCATGCAGTCCAATCTTTGATAGCTTCGTACCCAATGACGTTACGCTCCCATGTGGTATGAACCGACATAAAGGCGAAAAGCCAGCGGTGAAAAATCTCCGTATCGTTCTTGGGCTTAACTCCCTCCCAATACTTTTTATAGTTATCCAGTTCTTCATCATTAAAAGAATTGAATAGCTGATTTACAGAAGAATAGGAAATTCGATTCCTAAAGTTTACGGGGTTGTTATCCCAAAAGTCATACTGCTCTTGTTCTGGAATAACTCTCGTTTGAGGCTCTTGTCCAATAAAGTCCATCTGCTGCATCATGTTTACAATACTAACAGATACTTGCACGGTTGGTCAAGCACTTTTTTAATAAATTAAATAGTCCACCACATCGACTTACGTAGATCATCAATAATCATGTCTAATGATGCTGCTTGTCCACCATCATAATCGTCCATAATAATTAAATCTTTCCTCATCTTTTCGTACTTTGCTAAAAGTTTTTCTGTATTTGAATGCTTTTCTTTAATGTCTTCTTTCATATTTTTATTCGTAATTATTATCTTCCCGCTCGTCATCATAGTCGAGCGTCCACGCAAGTATTATTAGCGCGGCCAAAATTGCCGCCATATAGACAAGTATCTCCATATTTTATCTTTCCATTCTTCTTTTTTTGGAGGCTTTGGTTTAATTAAGTGAGCCTCTGAATTGCCGCTATCGTCAAACCATTGCCAGCACATTTCCCCCTTCTTGTTTTCTCTCCACTTCCAATACCCACTATTACCAGTAGGACTCCAATTCGGCGGCGGTAAATCTTCCCTCATGCTATTGAATCAATTAGTAGTCCATTCCTGTATTTTGTTGCGGGTGATAGTCTTTATTACTTTTAAGTTCTGGCCTTTCGCGCTCAATCATTTCTCGAATGTCTTCGCATCGGTCAAAACACTGGTCGAGAGTAACATCGTTCTTTTTGAAGTCTGGACATCTCTCGTAGATTGCCTTAATTAGTTCATAGTTTCTCATTTTATCTCTTTCCATTTCGGCCCTGTGATTGCGGGGCGTTCATTAGCGATCAATTCTTCGATCTGTTTCAGTAATTTCTCTGACTCTTCTTCACGATCCCAATACTTCACATTTTTTTCAATCTGAGTCAACTCAAAGACCTTTTTGATAATTTCGTGGTTGGACATATTTACGCTTATTTATATGCTACGCCAATAAGGTCGATTGCCAGTTGACTAATAACTGCAATAATTAAAAGTGGCGCACTGAATACAACGGCGGAATAAGTAATTAAAAATAGTTCAATCATGTTTATTTATTTGTTTCTTAATATGTTTTATTTGTTCTTTTGTGCGGATTCCTAATTCTGAAGTAGGTGAGCCATCATAAGCTAAAAGGCGATTTAATCGTGCTTGAAGCAGCCTGTCTCCTGCGCTCTCCCTTCTTTTATTTATTTGGGGATAAGGACTTATTTGGTTAATTGGTGTTACTTTCATGTTCGAGCATTTAAAGCTCTTATTTAAGTTGAGCTATTTATTTTTAGCTTCCTCCAAAGCGTTGGAATAAAAGGCGACGCATTCAGTAATCTCCTTTTTGTGATGCTCTCGCATCGCATTTATAATATCGGCGTGATGTGCTGATTGTGCAACTAATAGATTAGTATAGTTCTCCGCCATCATTTCTATTTGTCTATTGCCAACTTCATGTGTCCTTGAGATGATTCCTTCTTGGTCTTTGTATTCACTGTATAAGAAGAATACCATTACCACAAGTGAGGTAAAGCTCCCCCAAAAGAATAGTCTTTGTTTATTTCTAGTTTTCATTTTAATTTATTTTTAATTTGATTAATGTCTTCTTTAACATAAATTGATTGTTTATTTGTAAGATTTATTTGGTTACAATCACCCAAGTCTCCCACTTGGCTCAATAGATAATTCTCTGGCTTTGTAACGTGTGTTACGTTATACCAGTTAACTAAAACTTCTTCCCCTTTTAAATTATTTAGAATCAGATTGTTCATTCTCAATTATTTCTTTAGCGAGTTCTTCGTTAAACATTCTCTGCATACGCATATAACCCAGCTTTTGAGTCTTTACTGCTGCACGAGCATCGGCTATACGAATGTTGCGTTTCTTTCTCCACTCACGGGCGGTAGAGTTCTTTTTTCTATGTTTTGATACGGGCATAATTTATTTATGATATTTTTTTATTTATTTTATTTGCGATTTGACAACAAGCACCCCAAGAATAGAGGTTCCATGATTGTCCAGAGGGCATATATTTTTGAGATTCATATAAAGCCAAGGCTATTTTTTTCTCTCGGCTTTCCAGAGGAGGAAGCTCCTCCCTTGAAACGCTACCGTCTGGATTTTTAATTAGATTCTTCATCTTGTCTTTGCCATTCTTGTTCGATAAAATTAACAATTTTATTACAAAATCTATCGGGCGCGTCGTGTTTCTCCTGTACGGCCAGATGATAAACCTCATCTAATATCTCATTGTCGCTCATTAATTAAATAATAACATACACTTATTTGGCGCGTCAAGAAAAAAATTTGCATTTTTTAGGTGTAATTACTATTGTGCCAATAGAACTAATAACTATGATTGGCGGCAGCATTACGGGGTTCATTTTCCGTTACATGGCTGAAAGAGCCAAAGAACGCGCAGATTTCTACAAAAGAGCAATAGGCTGGAAAGAACTGTCGATTAAGGATGCAGATGCCGCTGCGGAAAGAGTACCCATTGACGTAGGTAAATGGGTTAGAAGATTAATAGTTGTAATGATTTTATTTGGCGTTATAGCCGCGCCCTTCATACATGCCCTCATAGGGCTACCCACAATATAGCAAGTAGACCAAGTAAATCCAGAATACTTCTGTGGTTTATTTGGCGGAGGAAGCGAGGTGATATTCGTTGAATTAAGAGTGTATTTGATGCTTCCAGAAGTAATAAAGACCTTATCTTCATTGTTGGGCTT
>JACKQG010000317.1_pt1 | contig 71604 bp, 80 predicted proteins | sample 8237621 | NCBI WGS metagenome assembly JACKQG01 (sample SAMN15677084, study PRJNA649215) | marine metagenome | biome: marine; feature: Black Sea; material: saline water; isolation source: suspended particulate matter (SPM) from the Black Sea western gyre | collected 2013-06-09/2013-06-10 | depth... | reverse complement strand
GAAAAGTTTGTTCCTGTTCCTGAACCGAATTTGAAAAGTCGTGCCTCTTTGACCCAGAGGTCCATGATGCCACCTTCATTAACGAGGTCATCATCAATAGATTGAATGAAACAAGCATGAGGTTGCGGTCTTGAATAAGAGTCATCAGCCTCGACTAGTTCGCCTGTTTTTGGATCTACGTACCAAAACCCTTGTGCAGGACCAGTTAAATCATATTTGTGGTTGAGGCCAGTGTTAAACCATTGCGGACTGTTAGGAGCGGCCATTTGTGTTGCGAGCATATACTTGAGTTCATCCTCAAAGGCTTGAGCATCATCTTTTGTTGCAAAGTAACCTGTTGTTTCTCCCCAGTGTCTCCAGGTTTCAGCTAATCTATCGAAAACTTGACGTGAAGAAGTCTCTGAACCTAGTACGACATCTCCGTTTTCATCTTTTACAACATTACCTTCAGCATCTACTTGAGGAACACCTGCTTTTCTGAAATATTTTGAGACCATAATGTCTGTTGCTACTTGTGACCATGTTGAAGGGATTTCTACATCATCCATTTCGAAGACTACTGAGCCATCTGGGTTAGCTATTTTTGAAGTTCTCTTTTCCCAAACAATACCTTTATATGGATCGCCCTTAGAAGTGTATTTTCTTGTTACTTTCAACCCTGAATTTTTTGCCACGCTTTCTCCTTTTTACAACTAAATATGGTGTACATTTGATATTTTGATACTAAATGTAGTGTTTTATAACTATATTACAAATCGCTTTAGTTTTCAAGTTTATCTAGGTAAAATTTTCGCGAGGATGTTAGAAGTACAAATACGTTATATTCAATTTGTTTTAACCACATCAATTTTTGTTGGGTTGTTAATGGATAATGTTCAATTATTAACCGCTGTTTTTGTTGGATTGATTTTAGTATGGCAACTAGAAATGCTCGTAGGACAACTTAGGCTAGATACTAAAGAGTACAGATTAATTTTAATTTTTATTTCTCTAACTTTTCTACCTGTAGTGTTCAACATCTTGAGTGAAACTACAATTGAAACACTTTTTTATATAGTCTTGTTGGCGGTACCTATTCTTGGTGTTTTATTTTTAGATTTAAATATTTTCAAATTGGGGAATCTCTTATTTTCAACCATAATATCGATGGCAGTAATTCATTTTATAGTTTCACAATTTTTTCAAGATAGCATTACCTACTTAACATATCTTTTTCTCTTATTGTTTTTTATTAAAACTATTGCAACATTATTTAATGTTCAATTTAGCAACTTCCAATATTTCTTTGACTTCTTTGCTGCATTTATAGTTTTTGTTGGCATTAGTAGTTTTTACGATTACAAAATAACTCATATATTCCTGGCAGGACTAGCAACAGCATTATTTTGTGTTTTAATTAATTTTTTAATTCTCAAAATTCGATTTGAATCAGAGTACACAAATGAATTATCGACACAGGTTTATCTCTATGACTATTTAGTTGGTTTCTTATTATCTTTGTATTTTGTAGATGCCATAAATATTGTTAATGGTTTATTCTAGTTAGGTGATAGTCGATCAAATAAAACACTCTCCATTTTTAACGGAGGAATTTCTTAAGTTAGTAGTTCAGTTAGAAGACCGTGTAGATGGAGATGTTCATAGTGAGTTTTATTCAGTAAAAAACGGATTATTGTCGAACAAGGGTTCAAGAGATTTTGTTGATTATCGACCATCGCTAAAGCTAACTTCGCAACTGTTAGATGACCTACAGTGCAAAATAGCTTCATTAGATTCGCTTCATTTTTCTCAAATCCAGGAAATTACAGATGCTTTTACAAATACCTCAGTAAAGATTGTGAAAGGTGATCAGGCTGTAAATCTTGTTCTTCCAGAAACTTACGATAAGTATCTTATTGAACTTCCAAGAAAAAAAAGGCATGAATTAAAAAGAAAAAAATCCCGTTTCGAAAGTTTACATCCAAATGCTGTATTGAAAGAGTCAAAGAGTGATGATGTATTCGACGTCTTTGTTGAACTTCATAAAACCTCAGAGGGCGAAAAGGGCGCTTTCATGAAGGATGACGTCATTGAATTTTTTAGAAATTTATTAACTCTGAATGGATGGAAAATTTATTATTTAGAGGAAGGTACAACTATTCTTGCTTGTTGTTTCGTCTTTGAAAATGAGAAAGGTTGTTACCTATATAACTCAAGCAAAAATAATAACTTCAATGATATAAATCCCGGAATCATCATCATCGACAAAATTATTGAAAAACTTATTTCTAATAAGCATGTATTTTTTGATTTTTTAAAAGGCACAGAGCGTTATAAGTTTGATTTGGGAGGTACCTCAACCCAGCTCTATGATATTCAGGTTAACTTATGAATATTTTACAAATTAGCTTTCATACCGCCCCTATGAACAATTTAGGAGAAAATGATGGCGGAGGTCTCAGTGTCTATGTAGAAGCTATTTCTAAAGAGCTTGCTAAAGAACACTCTGTACACGTCATTACTGGAGAGGAAGCCAAAAACATAAATAAAAAGAACATTAAGTTAGTGTCGTTTAATTTATTTTCTAATCAGGAAAATATTGAAGAGAAGAGAAAATACCTTGATGAGTTTATAGACAAAACCTTCCAATACGTTGAAGAAAATGATATTGATGTAGTACACGCACATTATTGGTTATCAGGCTTGGTTGCTAAAAAGCTAAAAGAGAGATACAAAATTCCTTTTGTGTTTACATCACACAGCTTAGGTATATTTGTTCAAGAAAATAACTTGGGAAGAATAAGTTCTGAAAAAGAAATATTTAATGTTGCCGATAAAATTACTGCTTCAAGTAAGTTTGAACAAGATAATCTCTCAAATCGATATGGAGTTAATATTCTAAAAATAAATACTGTTACACCAGGGGTAAGTGAAAAAACCTTCAAATCCTATAAAGGTGGTAAAAAGAAAAACACCATACTTTCTGTTGGAAGAATACAAGAACAAAAAGGACAACTTAAAATCTTAGATATCTTCAAAAACTTACAATACAGAATCAAAGACCTGGAGCTAGTTTTTGTAGGAGGCCCTAGTGGAGTTGATGGAGAAGCGTATCTTGTAAAAATTAAAAATAAAATTGAAGATTTAAAAATAGAGGAGGATGTTCATTTTCTAGGGTCTCTTTCTCAAAAAAAACTGGCTAAGTTAATGAGGAGATCCAAACTTTTAGTTCACTCTGCAGAAAACGAGACCTTTGGACTGGTAGCTGTCGAAGCTCACCGCTCAGGGCTCCCAGTGATGAGTATCAACCAAGGACCCTTTAAAGAAATTATTTCAAACAATAAAGACGGATTAGTTGTTCAGTCTTTTGAAAGTATTCAAGTTTATGATTTTATCATTAAGCTATTTGAGGACTCTGAATTCGAATCTGAGTTATCTGACAATGCTGTGCAAAATTCATTAAGTTTTAGTTGGGAACACACTTCTAAAGCCTTAAAAAAAATCTACACGGACATCATTATTTAGTTAATTACAGATTTATATATAGTTTATGAGCCTAAGTTATTGTTAAAAAACGTAACAATTGCTTCCCCAAATTCATCGTTATAGCCCCAGAGACTTTCAACGTGACCCATATCATCATATCTATAGGTGGTAATTTCAATCCCATTATTATTAGCTAATTTAATTAAATCATCTGTGTGGTGAGCAAGAACTCTCTTATCTAGCAAGCCATTAAAGACTAATATTGGTTGCTTATTCCCCCTACTTAGAGCAATTTCTGGAGTTACCTCTGTAAGATTTTCACCTTTAAAAATTCTGGCATAGTGATTAACTGGTGTGTACAACACAGGAGGAAAACCTTGATACTCCATCTCCTCTCGTACAAGAGTTCCAAAATCTACAGGGGGATCGTGTAAAGCTATCGCTGCAAAATTTTGAGTCTTAGCACCAGTTTGAAGGGTAGTCAGAGCACCTAATGATTGACCATAGATACCAATATTATTTGCACTGATATTCTTTTCTTCAACGAGCCAGTCAATAACTGAGGCAGAGTCATCAGATTCTTTTTGACCTGCAGAATAGTATCCATCTTCACATGTGCTATCACCATGATCTCTCATGTCCATGGCGAGAACATTAAACCCATTTTTATACAAAATACCAGAAGCAAGAAGTACACCGTTGGAATACTTACTGCTTGTTAATCCATGAATGACAACTACAGTTTTTGCCTGAGGGTTATTTTCCATCCACCAAGCACTTAGCTTCACATTGTCAGTCGAGTCAATAGTTACGGTTTCATAGCTTGGCATAAAGTATTGAGTTACATCAACGTCATACTCATCCCAACTTGAAAAGCTTGAGGGGTTGTTTGCCTGCTCACCTTCCCAAACTGCACATGGCACAGTTGCTGAAGCATCATATATGTAATAACCGACACCAAAATACCCAACGACTACTAAAACTAAAAATCCATATAATAATTTTTTAATATTCCCCCCTCTACAACAGTAAATATAAACAAAATTGTAAAAATTAGCTAATTTAAAACAATTTTATCCTCAATCTCTAACCTCTATATAATTAATCACATGAAAAAAATAATCTCTTTTGCTACAGATTTTGGCTTAAGTGACGGTTCAGTTGGAGTTGTCAAAGGTGTAATAAATAGAATTGACCCAGAATTAAAAGTTAATGATATCTCTCATGGTATTCCACCTCAAGATATTAAATACGGAAGTTTATTACTAATGAGAGCTATTCAGTACATTCCACAAGGCGTTTTACTTGGGGTTGTAGATCCAGGAGTAGGAACAGAGAGAAAACCAATAGCTATAGAAACCGAATGGGGTGTAATGATTGGCCCAGATAATGGTTTATTAAACCTTGCTTGCGCAACTGTTGGAGGTGCACAAAGAGCATTCCTTCTAGAAAATACAGACTGGATAATTCCATCTGAGGGCAATACATTCCATGCAAGAGATATCTTCTCTCCTTTTGCTGCAGGTTTTGCTTCTGGACAACTTCTCCTAGAAGAATTTGGACCAGAAGTGGATCTTGGAGACTTGAAACAGTATTTAATTCCACTAACGGAGGTATCCAAAAAAGAAATTAAAGGAGAAATCCTTTTTGTAGATCACTTTGGTAATTGCCAAACAAATATTTCGCCTGAAGAACTTAGAAGCTTAGATGTATCAATTGGAGATGTTGTAAACGTAACCATTGGTGCTCGTACCTTTAAGACAACATGGTGTGAAAGTTTTCAAAGCGACTACTTAGACAATGTTGGTTTAATAACCGATTCATGGGGAATGGTTTCAATATTTAGAAAAAACGGGAATGCTGCAGAAATTTTAGAGTGTGGAGATTCTTCGAAGGTCAGCTTTTCAATCTAAATGAAACTTAAGACAATAAAACCTGACACAAAAATTATAACTGCTAAAAGAATTACAAAAACAAGTGTCCAAGGTCTCATAGGAGTATTTTAGGATTATGAAAACTTTAAATTTAATTGTTACAGAAAACTGTGAGCTTTGTGAAAAGGGATTAGCATCTATTTCACTGCTGGAGAAGTTTTTCAATATAAACATTGTCAACCTAGAGGATGGCTATCAAGAGTACTTACTTAGAGTTCCGGTACTACTTGATGGAACTAAAGTTCTTGACGAGGGAATTCTAAGCAAGAGAACTATTCTTAAAAATTATCTTTTCTCTTAGATATCTATTGGTTTAGATTTATCCCTATTTTTAGTTTCATATTCTAAATACTCAATAATTTTCTCAGCAACATCGATACCGCTTGCACGCTCAATCCCTTCTAATCCCGGGGATGAGTTAACTTCTAAAACTAAGGGACCTCGATCTGATTGAATGAGGTCAACACCTGCAACATGAAGACCCAGTACCTTTGCTGACCTTATCGCGCTATCCTTTTCTTCCTCGGTCATCTCATAATCTAAGACAGTTCCCCCGAGGTGCACATTAGATCTGAATTCTCCTGGTCTAGCCTTTCTTTTCATTGAGGCCACGACTTTATCTCCAACAACTATTGCTCTGATGTCCTCACCCTCAGCTTCTTTAATAAATTCCTGTATCAAAATATTTGCGTCAATTTTTTTCATTGTTTCAATAGCACTGATTGCAGCCTCCATAGTTTCTGTGAGAACTACACCTCTTCCCTGTGTTCCTTCTAGAAGTTTTATCACAAATGGAGGCTCTCCGACTGTATTGAGTACGGACTCTATATCTCTTGAGAAATGAACATAACCAGTCACAGGCATCTCAACACCGCTATTACCAATTAGCTGAAGTGCTCTTAGTTTGTCTCTTGATCGACTTATAGAAGCAGAAGAGTTTGCAGATAACGAACCCATTAATTCAAATTGTCTAACAACTGCAGCTCCATAAAAAGTCCAGGTTGCTGCGATTCTTGGGATAACTGCATCAAAACTTAATTCATCACCTCTAAAAAAGATTCTGGGTTTAGCTTTAGCAATATTCATATAACAACGCAGATAACTTATTACCTGTGTGTCATGACCTCTCTTCTTTGCGGTTTCATACAATCTTGAAGTCGAGTACAGATTAATATCCTGGGAGAGGATCCCTAACTTCATTTTTTAGCCTTTTTTTTAGCTTCAGTTGTTTTAGCTAGAAAGCTTACTGAGGGATTTACCATCCATTGTCTTCCCAAAGCTTTTCTTCCTATCAGCATTGTGTAGTCCATTAAGCGTCTATCAGCTAAGGTTAACTCTATTTTCTTTTCTATACCATCTAGTAAAAGTGTCGTCTTGATCAATGGTCGTCTCTCAACATCACCATCTGAGCTTCTAATTCTTTTATACCCAGCAAGAGGTGCTTTAGCTTTTTTGACGGTGTTATTTCTTTTCATAACCTTAAAACTTACATATTTAACGCCAGCTTTTGTTGTAATTTTTATATCAGAAGCATGTATAGAAGAAAGTGTTGCTCCAGTGTCAATTTTAGCAACTACATCTTTAATTTTTAAGTCAGGAAGTCCGGCATGCTCTTTCCAACCAACCACGCCTTTTTTTCTTTTAGTTGTAACCATTTAGAGAACAACGTAAAACAATAAATAGGAGAGGACTATGAGTGCGACGTGAAAATAAATTACAGGTAACATAGAAAAATATTAATTAACTTTTGAAAAGAAACAAACTGTTTTTTTAAGGAGTTGTACTAACTGCTTCTATATTTTCTTCAGCCTCTTCAGTTTCAAGAAGACCACAATCATTGAGTACTTCTTCAGTATCTCCACCACCAAAAACAACTCTTTCAAACACAACTACGGCCATTAGCTCTTCTTCAGTCAATTTGCCCTGAAACCCTGGCATTCCACCAATTGAAATTGTATCTTCTGCACCATACGCAGCTCCTACTTCAGCCTGCCAGCCTGCCGATCCTAATTGAATCCATTTTGCATGATCAGCACATGTTGGAAAAGTTGTATAAAGAGCACCACCAATGAATGCTGGACCAACACCGCCACCACCGTTAGCTCCATGACAACCAGCACAAGCAGCAGACCCGGAGTAAACTTGCTGACCGACAGCAATATAATTTACTGTATTTGTAGAAGCCACACCTTTACCTTCAAAGGGTGAACCATCACAATTTACTGTTTGCTGTGATTTTCTATCAACATCTAAGATTCCATTTACACCACACTCTTGAGTTCCAGAGGTGTTAATCATTCCAATCAAGATAAATATTGGGATAACAATAAAACTAAAATTTAACCATCTTGGTAGTACTGCATCCGTATTCAACTTAATTCCCATGGTGTTGTTAGCTAGGGAAACTTTTTTAATAACAGTTTCAACTTTAGACGTGGTTTTTTGAGCTACAGGAGCTTCCTCTGCTACAGCAACTTCTTCTTTTACTTCCTCAGCAGGAGCTTCCTCTGCCGGAGGTGATGCAGATGCTACACTTTCTCCACCAGCCCATGATTGTAGAACTTGGTCGACTGTATTTCCAGATGCTTCCGCTCTTGCCTCAGCTGATCTCTGAACCAAAGTTTCAGGAGCTCCAAGCATCTCGGCGACTTTAGCTAATAGTTCACTCACTTATATCACAACAGCTTTCTTTATTTTCTATTGTTGAGAGAGTTTTAGCTCCACTATAAAAACCATCAGGATAGGTAGGACAAACGGCTTGAATCGTTCCATCTTTAAGTTTCAAAACCATGCCATCAAAGTTTCTTGCTGTCATATATTCTTCAGCATCTTCTTGGCAACAAAATGGTTTTGAACATCTTGTAATATCCCAATCGTTAGTTTCTTGCTGATTATTCATTTACCTCTCCTAAAGATAATAAGTAAGTTAGCAAATAATCTAAATCTGTAGCACTCAAGAAATCATAGTTAGGATGTGGAATTTCATCTCTAACAGATGCAGAGTTTGTTAAGTACCTAGCTAACCAGTTACTGTTATTTGTTGGTTCTCTGGTTGCTGATGTTGACAAATCAGGTCCAAGCCTAAGAAGTCCTGTATTTTTGATAATTGTTTCATTGGCAAATTTATTTTTTAGAATCTTACCATTTTGTGAGTCAGGTATTAAAAGCCTTACATTTTGTGTATGACAAGATTGACAATTTAGTTGATTGTAAACCTCTGCTCCTTTAAGTACTTCCTGACTAACAACAATCTCATTATTAAGTGCTTCAGCCACTAAATCTGCGCTCTGGTTTTTTGGTATTGAAAATGCAAAGAAATATGTAAATACGGCAACTCCAATAACTCCTGCGATGAAGGCTAATGAGCTTTCATTTTTTAGCTCAACTGTTTCTTCCTCAATAACCTGCTCAACGTTCACTTGAGTCGATTCAGAGACAACCTCCTCTTTAACTTCTTCAACAGGTGCTTCCTCTGCTGGAGCTTCTTCCTCTTTAACTTCTTCAACAGGTGCTTCCTCTGCTGGAGCTTCTTTGGCAGCAGGAGTTGTAGAAGACACACTTTCCCCACCGGCCCATGATTGTAATACTTCATCTACTGTGTTTCCAGAGGCTTCCGCTCTTGCCTCAGCTGATCTCTGAACCAAAGTTTCAGGAGCACCCAGAAGTTCTGCTACTTTAGCTAACAGTTCACTCATCAGAATCTCCAGTCACCTCTAGAACGGTCTCAGATTCAGTCACAGTGCCACCAATTATTGCTTTCAAGGTTGTCACAGCAAAGAGAAATGTACCGAGTAAAAATAGTAATGAAAAGAACAAATTGAAAGTATACGAAGCTGAAACTAGAGACCAAGTAATTAAGAACCCCTCACCATAAATAGTTGGGTTCCCTGCATTTGCTCCAGCGTTCCAAGCAAAACCAGAATTGATTCCAATTAGTGCGTTTAAAGAAAGACTCACTACAACACAGATACCAATGAGGTAAGCATTGAACGACTCTAGTCGACCATAAGTTAATTCACGACCATATATTTTAGGAACCAAATAATAGACAAAGGGAATCATGATAAGAATAAGACTATACATGTACCCATATCGAACACTGTATTCAAAATTTGTAAGGCTGACGATAGGAGTGACGTTTGCTATAGAGCTAACTATTTGAAGGACATTAGTTATTCCAAACACCACAAATGCAAAACTGATAAGCACTGAAAAAATTGGTTCTTTATTTTCTTTAGTTGCCACTGTTTTTGAGTAATTTACGATTAGAGCAAGTAATGGAATAATTAGGCTTATAGAAAGATAAATAGAAACATTCTCTATCCAATCAGGCAGAGTTGTTCCATAAAAATATTTGAAACCTGTCCATGGTAAAAGAAATAGATAGCCCCAAAAGCTAATTGTTCCTAGCGTTTTACTAAATAATGTTGCCCCAAGGCCTTTTGTTATCAAGAAGTAAAAAATAGCTAAAAATACAAACGAACAACCTACATATATATGTGTTGAGAGATACATTGAGTTGATAAAGAAGTTGTCTGACATTACGGTGTAATCACTTCTAAAGATGAGCAAAGATATGAAATAAAATATCACAGCACCAATTAAGAATTGACTACTTAGGAAGATAGAGGGCTCTTTTTTCGCAAGAAGGTTTAAAAATATTAATCCCAAGAAAGCGGCCACTAAAAGTATTTTTAACAATAGAAGCATTGAAGTGTTTCCTAATGTCTCTAGTTGCTCAGGAGCTACAAAACCTATTACAACATCAATAAACTCGATTCCAATTAAACCAAGACCAGTTAAGAAAAATATAGGGAAGATGATAATTGATCTACCCAGAGATTTTGATAATAAATAAACTACGGTCAGAACCAAGATAAATGAAAATAAAAAGTTGAAACTTACTTGATTAGAGACTTTATCCAGAAATCCATAATTTAAAACCTGGTTTCCTGGAAGTATATTTGAGAATGACATGAATGCATCTCTTAGGAAATTTACTGAAGCCGTTAACAAAACAACCAAAGGCAACAGGAAAATGAATACCCTTGATAAATCTTGTTCGTTACTTGGAATTAATTTTATCTTCATCAATTTCTATAATAATTACTCAAATTGACTTTAGTCGCAAACAATAGAAATACACTGAAAAAGATAATAAATTATGCAAAAAACTTATCCTTTCAATTTATAATATTGAATGGATTTACGATAAAATAGAATGTAACACTTTAAGGAACTGCTTTGATAAATTTTGTTTATAGAAACCGAGTAAAAATTGGTTTGCCCACTTTTCTTGCTGGTATAGGCAGCTTGGTAGGAGGAGTGATTGTCGCGCACTATGCAGGTTTTCCAAAAGGCGAAATTGTAGATTACTTCAACTGGATTCCACGTGGTTGGCTTCCACAAACCCTTGGTCAGTTTGTAGCATTCAGTGGTAGTCAATTAATCTTGATTGGCCTTGTGCTTATGGCATGGACCGAGAAACCTCTTACATGGAGCAAAGCTGCATACTTTTCTTTTTTAAGCTGGGTTCAACTCACACTAATTTTTGGAGTCTTACCATCCGAGTGGCTCAACCTAGCGCAAGGACCTCTAGAGTGGACTAACCAAAGAGAGTTTATAAAATTTCCACCAATGTTATTTCTTGGTAACGAGGTCTCATTAAGTTTCGGTGCTCTTAAAGATATTATTCAATTAGGGATATCTCAGGGAGCGTTGATTGCTGTTTTTGTAATCGGATATTTCATTCAAGACATAAACAACATGAAAGAAAAAGGAAAAGTTAAGATTTCAGACTATGGTAAAAAAGTTGTAAAGACTGGCTCAAATGGCTAAAAAATCTGAAGTCCTCATCGAAATGCCCGAGTTTGAGAAGAAATACAACCTTGCAATGGTTGATTCTCAAAAAGTCGCATCAAGAGTTCGACCAAAACAATTTCTTCATATAGATGAAGCAGAGTGCATCCTTTGTGAAGGCTGTGTAGATATATGTCCATGGAAGTGTATACACTATCTGTCAGTTGACGCAATTGACGATTCTGTGAACGTTGAAGCACCAAATGCTGAAGACGCTCCTGGTTTTTTTGTTGTAGATGAAGAGGCATGTACTAGATGTGCTCTCTGTGTTGACCGATGTCCAACAGGGGTAATTTCATTAGGAAAATTTGCAGGATCATTAGCAGATGCAGCTGTTCAAAACGGTGTCTATACAGCTCCTTGGGATGAAGACTCAGGGGAAAGAAGTGACAGACACGGGTATATATATGGAAGGTTATAAAATAATATAATGGCAAAATTAACTCTTAGAGAAAGATTTAAAAAAGGAGCTGAAGGTTCTGGCGACTCACTTAGAGGAAGCAAATTTGCAACCAGTATTTTCCGTCCGGGATCACCTTTTAGAAAAGGTTATTCTGATAGCCCAAGAAACAGATCATATGTAGTAATGAATAACGTCCTCTATCACTTACATCCAGTGAAAGTGAAAAGACATGGAGTACGTTTGTCATACACGCTTTGTTTAGGAGGTATGAGTTTCTTTCTTTTCATAGTGTTGACCATTACAGGTATATGGTTAATGTTTTACTTCCGACCAACTGAAATGGCATATGCTGATATCCAGGCACTTCAAACGAGCGTTGCATTTGGCTCGCTAGTTAGAAATATGCACAGGTGGGGAGCACACCTCATGGTTCTTGTAGTTTTCTTACATATGTCCAGAGTTTTCTATCACGGTGCATATAAAGCTCCTAGAGAGTTCAACTGGGTTATTGGAGTTATCTTATTGTTTTTAACATTGTTCTTATCCTTTACTGGATATCTACTACCCTGGGATCAGCTAGCAATATGGGCCGTTACGGTAGGTGGAAACATGGCAAGCTATACGCCGGTGTTTGGCGCCCAAATTAAGTTTGGATTATTCGCTGGGCTAGAGGCTACAACAGCCACTCTTCTCAGATTTTATGTTTTACATGTACTCTTTTTCCCATTCATAATTGTTATTTTCATGGCAATACACTTTTGGAGAGTTAGAAAAGATGGAGGAATCTCTGGACCGCTCTAGAGAGAGATAAATTATGGTTGATATTCCAGAACATTTACTTTTAAGATCTGCAGAAGCTAGAGCGAAAGCCTTAGGAATTAGTGTTGAACAAGCACTTGCGGAAATGAAAGGTGAGTCAACCCCTACAGTTGTAGCAGAAGAACCAGAAGTTATTGAGATAGATACACCGGCACCAGCAAAAGCTGAAGTACCTGCACCTGTTGAAACACCTGTTACAGAAGAAGAGCCAGCAAAAGCTGAAGTACCTGCACCTGTTGAAACACCTGTTACAGAAGAAGAGCCAGCAAAAGCTGAAGTACCTGCACCTGTTGAAACACCTGTTACAGAAGAAGAGCCAGCAAAAGCTGAAGTACCTGCACCTGTTGAAACACCTGTTACAGAAGAAGAGCCAGCAAAAGCTGAAGTACCTGCACCTGTAAAAGCTAAAGCACCTGCACCGGCAAAAGATGATTCTCCTGAAGAAGTAGATTTTGCTCCAGAGGTCAAAGTAACTCAGAGATTATTAACAGTTGTTAAAGCCAAACCGATTCAAAAAGCATCTGCTGAGCCAGTTGATAAAGTGAATACTTGGCCACACCTCATGCTGCCAGAATTTATATCTTTGATGGCAATGATGGCATTCCTAATTATATTAAGTGCAATACTACAGGCACCATTACTCGAAGAAGCAAATCCGAACATCACTCCAAACCCAGCAAAAGCACCATGGTATTTCCTTGGTCTTCAGGAGGCACTTTCTTATTGGGATCCTCAAATAGCTGGTGTTATGATTCCTCTAGTAATTGGGTTGATAGGTTTTGCTGCAATCCCATACATAGACAGAAATCCAGAAAACAATCCTTCAAAGAGAAAGTATGCAATCATGATGTTTACCTTTTTCCTAGCAGGAGCTGGAACACTTACCATCATAGGTGTGTTGTTTAGAGGTCCTGGTTGGAACTGGACATACCCATGGATTGATGGAATCTGGTTTGATGACTTATTAGATTGGATATATTTCGAATGAGCATAGTTGAGTTATCTTTTATTGCTATTGGAGCAGTGGGTGTACTAGGTGTTGTAGGAATAATTGCAATCGTAACTGGCAGAGGGCCAGGAAATATTGACTGGAAAAAGAATCTAGATAAAAGAGCTGTCAAAGCTGAAAAATCAAAAGAGAAAACAAGTTTCTTTGCACCTAAAAAACCAAAATCTGTTGAAGAGGTAAATGTAGCTGAAGTTACTGATGTAGAGGAAACAGATGAAGAAGCAGAACAAACTGATGGCTCAATCAAGATTGAGGAAAAAGTTGTTTATGAAGAAATCTCCGAAGAAGAGAGATACATCACAAGAAAACAATTTTTAGGAAAAGCCCTAGGAGGTACGTTTGGTGCATTCATGGGTATTCAAGCACTTGCATGGCTTGGCTTTTTATGGCCAAAGGTATCTGGTGGTTTTGGTTCCAAGGTTGATGCTGGAAAAATTGAAGATTTAAAAAATCAAATTATCCAAGCTGATGGATCAGTCATCCCTGCATTCATTCCAGAGGCAAGGGCTTATGTCCTTCCATTTAGTGAGAGCTCAGCAGGCTCATCGCAATTTACAGATGGCTCCACAATCGCTGAGGGACTTGTAGCCGTTTACCAAAGATGCGTACATTTAGGTTGTAGGGTTCCATGGTGTAACTCTTCTCAAGGATTTGAATGTCCATGCCATGGTTCTAAATACAATATGGTTGGGGAGTATTATGCTGGACCAGCACCAAGAAACTTGGATAGATTTGTAGTCAATGTATCATCTGCCGGAAAATTAATTATTGATACTGGAACAATTATTGAGTCACCAAGAGCTCCTGGACTATCAGTTAAATATCCTCAAGGTCTTTCATGTATTGCATTAGCACCAACTGAAGAATCATAATGAACAGTTCTATATTTATTACTTTACTTTCGCTAGCAATTGTAGGTGCGTTGGCATATTTTGCAGCTGTTGGATTTAGAGGATCAGGTAAAAAAGAAGAAACTCCAGCAAACCTCAGCAAATATAAATCTGATGACGAATTGGAAACAAAGCATCTTGATAAATCTTTATCATGGGCAGTTCTAATTGCTTCAGTACTCACAATTATGATTCCGCTTTACTACCTAGGAGAAGATAGCCGTCAAGAAAGCTTTGTAGAAGAATTTGAAGATGTCTCTATTGAAAGAGGCCACCATCTTTATGAAGAGTTTGGTTGTGGTAACTGTCACGGTGTAGATGGAGGCGGAGGAGCAGCATCATATGTTGAAAAACGAAGTGGTGTAAAAGTCACGTGGGCAGCACCAGCTATAAATAATGTTTTTTATAGATACGATAATGAAGAAGTCAAGTACTGGCTCATTTATGGAAGAGCTAATTCACCTATGCCTGCTTGGGGACTTGAAGGCGGTGGCCCTATGAACGATGGTCAATTAAATGATCTTCTTGACTATTTACACTCATTCCAAGTTGAACAATCATTTGAACTTGGAACTATCGAATCAAATGTAAATTCTGCATTGTTGAGAATTGAAAACTCAGCGCTTCAAGTAGAAAATGAAATTATTAATCAAAAACTTTTAATTGAAGAAATTAAAGCTGGACCAGCAAAACTACCTGTCCTAGAAGAAGCAGTTGAAAAGATTACAGCTTTATTAGAACGAGAAAGTGGAATCGATTCTGATGAAGATGGACTTTATGATTCTGTAGAAATTGAACTATCTGAGTACAGCGCAACAATCGCAGATGTTGTTGGCTTATCAGTTCTTAATTTAAACCCAGAAGAGGAAGAGTCAACACCATCAAGAAAAGATGGCTCTGTTGCAAAAGGGTATTTGTCACAACTCAACTCTCAGCTAATTAACACTGGAATACTCGTTGACGGACAAGAGAAATTTTTAAATGAAGGACTCCAAGGATTAGATTTCCTTGAGACAGCACTAGAACAACAGCTATGGCAAGTCTCCTATGAAGAGATAGCTGATACAACATTTGATGGTGACATTGACGCAGCAAAGAGAGCGGTTGGCTTATTCAATGCTTATTGTGCAAGGTGTCATACAGCAGGTTATTCCGCTGGAGTTGCTTATACTAAAGAAATTGCTTCTGGAGGTTTAGGCCCAGCACTTAGAAATGGTAGAGCAAATATTCAGTTTAAATCAAGAGGTGACCTGATAGATTTTATTATTAATGGTTCTGTAAATGGCAAAGGCTATGGTGTGAACGGTGTTGGTGGAGGTAAAATGCCAGGATTTGGTGCAGTATTACCAGAATCTGATATTGCATTAGTGATAGACTATTTAAGAGGAATGGGGCCTGATGCGTGACATAATGAGATCGTTGCTTTCAGCAAATCTAACAATTACAGGAATAATAATGTTTGTAGGTTCTCTGGTAGTTTTCTTTGGGTCAACTTTATTAATCAATGCTACAAACTTAGGTAAAAGGCTGGCCTTTTTAGTTGTAGGTGCAGGAACGTTCGGATGGGGAATAATCAACTCTATTTTATTTGTTCTTTATGCTCCACGAGGTCCAAAGCCTGCTGAGATAGAAGGACTCAACGCTTTTGAAATTAGAATTCTACCCCTTACTTTCCTAGTTGGTTCAACAATCCTATTTGTCATGTTCGTTCTTGCTTTAAACAGATATGAGCAAGAAAAGACAGAATCCGAAAACGCCACTGAATAAAAAACTATAAACGCTTTATCTCTATAATTAAGTTATGGATGAAATTTTAAATATTGTAGGACTACTAGCTCGAATAATTATCATAGGTGTAATTGTTTTTAGACTTTTCAGGATATTAAGACCCTTCGAAAAAGGTCTAATTGAGAGATTTGGTAAGTACAACCGAGGAGCAAAACCAGGACTTAATATAGTCATTCCTGGCGTAGAAAAACTCATTATAGTTGACATGAGAGAGCAAGTTATTGACGTACCCCCACAAGAAGTTATCACCAAAGATAACGTAAATATCACAGTTGATGCTGTCATATATTATGAACCAACAGATCCACAGAAATTAGTTTATAACGTAGGGGACTTTATTACCGCTGCAACAAAACTAGCTCAAACTAACTTAAGAAATGTTGTGGGTGATTTGGAATTAGATGCAGCACTGACTTCAAGAGAAAATATTAATACCCAGCTAAAACTTATTCTTGATGATGCTACTGATAAATGGGGTACAAGAGTAGTAAGAGTTGAGATTCAAAGAGTAGATCCTCCACAAGACGTCCAAGATGCAATGAACAAAGTGATGAAAGCTGAAAGAGATAGAAGAGCTGCTGTTACCCAAGCTGAGGGTGAGAAGAGAGCTACAATTTTGACTGCTGAAGGTGAAAGACAATCACAGATTCTATCCGCTGAAGGTGAAGCCGAAGCTCTTAAAGCTGTTGCGGATGCACAAAAATATGAAAAAATTGCAATTGCTGAAGGTGAAGCGACGGCTATTGAACAAGTATTTAATGCAATTCACAAAGGTAATCCATCAAATGATTTAATTGCAATTAAGTATTTAGAATCATTGGAGAAAATTGCTGATGGCAATGCAACTAAGATATTCTTACCAGCTGAATTATCAGCAACTTTAGGAAGTATTGGGGCAATCTCCGAACTATTTAAAGAAGATAAAGAAGAATCAAAAGAACTTACTGACGAATAAGTAAGTACCTATTAAAACGAGTGATACACCGCTCAATTTATTAATAATATTTTTTGTCTTTTCAGATGAGTTTTTAAAGAAAAAGTCACTTGTATACGCATAAGTTATATCTGCTACAAAATTTATTACTAACGTTACAAGACCTAGGTACACCAAACTTAAAAAGTAACCACCCTCACTTGTCATATATATTGGTAGGACTGTCAGGTAGAACACCCACATCTTAGGATTCAAAAAATTTACTTTTAAGCCTGAAAGGAAAGCAGTATTGCCATCTAGGCCAGTTTCTGTTGATACTTTTGATCTAATTGTTTGATAACCCTTTATCAGGATATAGATTGAACCAATGAAATAAATAACAGTAATCATCACAGGCACTGTATTAACTAATAGGCTCACTACTAATGCAGAAACAAAAGTTAATCCAATAGCTGCGGTTGCGGCACCAAGTGCAACTTCAATACCCTTACGTCTTGAATTCTGAACAGATTGATTTACCACTAAAGCAATAATTAATCCTGGACTAAAAGCAACACTAAATTGAATGATTAAAAATGGTATTAATACAGATGAACTAATCACTAAGTTGTAACTTTTACTCTCAAGCTTTTGTCTTTGATAACTCAGGCACACCAAGAACCATTTCTACTTCAAGATCTTTGTATTCTTCAGCGATTTGATTACCAATGATAATTAGTAGCTCAAGGGTTGCTTCTTTTTTCCCTTGATTAGCTCCAAAAGTACGCGGAGCATCAGTGTATTGCTTTCTTACATTATTAAATAGTTCCGTAGATTCTGTTTTATTAAAATTATCAGAAATCATTTTTTTAGTAATTGATTCAAAACTTTTTCTTTGTCTTCTCGGAAGGTTAAATTTCATATAGATATACTAACTAACTATTCATTCTTACTTGCAGGGAGACTTCATAATCTTCTGAGTATTTAACTGTATCTAATTCAGAAAAATTAAATTTTTTATGAAAATTAAATGATGGTGTATTTTTGCTAGGAAGCAGATTTATTTCTGCAGTTAAATGTTTAATTTTCTTGGTATTAGCAAAGTCGATAACTTCACTATATAATTTTGTACCGATAGCTTGATTTCTATAATTCTCATCAACCGCTATTCGATCAATATACAAAAAGTCACTTACCCTTTTACTAATTTGTTTAAAATTTTTATGCATAATTGTATCCATGTATGACTTAGTACTATTTGAATCTTGAAAACAAATAACAAAACCTATTACTTTATCTTCTTCAGCTATAGAAAATGCATAATCTGAATTCTCCATTAAGCTTTGGAACTCTTCTAGTGTTGTTGTACCAACTTCGGGAGTATTATCCTCATTAATTTGATGACACCTTACCAAGTTATCAGTGTTTATTGGTATTATTTTCATTTCATATCCTTACAGTTATACATTGTATGTATAAAATGTTAAATTATTCATATGGGAAATACTACAGTACTAATGAGCTCACCGGATTATTTTAAAGTCGAATATTCTATAAATCCTTGGATGATTGAAGGAGTAGACGTAAACCTGGATTTAGCAAAGCAACAGTGGGAAAACTTAAAATCAACCATTGAAAATGCTGGTGCAGAGGTAAAAGTAGTTCCTCCAAGTGAAAATTATCCAGACTTAGTCTTTACTGCAAACTCAGGAATAGTAAATGAAGACAGAGTGTTAATTGCAAACTTTAAATTCAAAGAAAGACAAGGAGAAGAAGAGATTTACGCTAACTGGTTTTCAGAAAATGGATACACAGTTGCAAGAATTCCATCAGAATTCAAATTTGAAGGAAGAGGAGATGCCTTTGTTTTAGGAGACTATCTTGTAGGTTCTTATGGAATTAGAAGTGATAAAGAAGCTCTTTTGTATATTGCAAATGAATTTGGGCTTAAGCCAAAAATTGTAGAATTAGCCGATCCAAAGTTTTACCATTTGGACACCTGTTTTCAGCAGCTACCCACAGAAAATAAAGATGCCATCTTTTATCCAAAAGCCTTTAAAGACGAATCTTTATCCGAGTTTGCAGATATCTTTAACTTGATTCCAGTGTCTGAAGAGGATGCCAATAAATTAGCATGTAACGCTGTGGTCATCAATGACACAGTTATTTTTCCATCAGAAGACATTGAAGTTATGAATAAAGTCAGAGAGCTTGGACTTAATGCGGTGGTTGCTGATGTCTCAGAGTTTCTTAAATCTGGTGGTGCATGTCAGTGTCTTGTAATCACATTAAAATAAACATATGATTCTTAAAGCTATTTTATGGCCAATAAAAAAAGTATTGCTCTTTCCAATAAAGATTCTTTTTTATGGAACCCTTCTATTTATTTTAGGAATCTTAGTTTTCCAATACAGAGCTGAGTATGATGTCGACGTAAGTCCTCTAAGCGTGGCTGAATATGAAAATTGTATCAACGTAATTGATGACTATGATGTCACAATAGATTTACTTTCTCAGTATGTCGAAAAACTAGACAGCCAACAGCAATCTTTTTTATACAGCTATCTTCCAGATTCATTTAGTGTCTTAACAACTCCCCAAGAGATAAGCGAAGATGATTTTCAAAATGTAAGATCTTTTTTAAAGAACTACCTACAAGCTGGTAGATTTCCAGGTGTTGGAGGAAAAGCTCTCGCACCTCAGGCTGCAAGTTTATGCAGGGATGGATTAAGTTAAATCTTCAACAGTTGCGTTAGTCAAGGTAACTAGTGTTTCAGGAGAGAGAAAAAATTTAGTTACTCTATTACCTCCGCCTATAAAAACTTTTTCCCTAGACATGACATTCTTATCAATATAAATTTTTATATTTTCTGGCAGTCCAAGTGGGCTTATTCCACCATACGTCTGTTCTGTTAATAATTCAGCTTCCTCCCTAGATGCAAAGCTTAGTTTTTTTGCATTCAATACAGACTTGCCTTTATGATTAACATCTAATCTGTCGACACCAAGGACACAAAATAAGGCATAAAACTCTTCTGGTTTTTTTGATTTTATCAGTATCGCATTACACGAATCCTCTATTTTATAACCATAATGATCACAAAAGCTTTGGGTGTCCGAAAAGGCATCCTCACATTCAAATAGTTCAAGTAAATCTTGATTATCTTGATAAAGATTTTTAACTGTTTTATGAATATCTACCATAGGAATAATGATATCCGTTTTTTTTATGTAAACTCATTTTATGGAATTTAAAACAATAATTGAACCATTCAAAATAAAGTCAGTCGAACCGTTAGCAATAACTAAACCGGAACAGCGAAAAGAATTCCTTGAAAGAGAAAGCTGGAATCTTTTTGGTCTTCAGTCCCAAGAGGTGACAATTGATTTACTTACTGATTCAGGAACAGGTTCAATGTCCTCTGAACAATGGGCTGCAATAATGAGAGGGGATGAAGCATATGCAGGTTCACACTCTTGGCAGAGATTTAATGAGGTAGTTTCAGATTTAACAGGATATAAACACATTATCCCAACTCACCAGGGAAGAGCCAGTGAGAAAATTCTTGCAACTATTACGGTAAAAGAAGGTGACATTATTCCTAGTAACAGTCATTTTGATACAACAAGGGCAAACTTTGAAGCTGCACTCGCAACACCAGTAGACTTGCTGTGTGAAGAGGGACTTGATTTACTCGCATCCTCACCATTTAAAGGCAATATAGATTTAAATAAATTAGAAGCGCTACTCGAAAGTGAAGATAGTGATAAGGTTCCATTCGTCTTAATGACAATCACCAACAATACTGGCGGGGGACAGCCGGTCTCAATGGAAAACCTAAAAGCTGTAAAGGTTCTCTGTGAAAAATACAATAAAATGTTTTTACTTGATGCATGTCGATTTGCTGAAAATGCTTGGTTTGTAAGTCAAAGGGAAGATTCATATAAAGATGTTGAAATTAGAGATATAGCTAAAGAAGCATTTCGATTGGCAGATGGATGTACAATAAGTCTCAAAAAAGATGGTTTTGGTAATATTGGTGGGCTTCTTGCACTTAATGACGATGCTCTTGCGGAAGCAGCAAGAAATGTATTGATTTTAACTGAAGGATTTCCAACCTATGGAGGTCTTGCAGGCAGAGATCTGGATGCTCTAGCCCAAGGTTTGAAAGAAATAACTGACAGACATTATCTCGAATACAGAGCAAGATCTATTTCTTATCTAGCTGAAAAAGCTATTGAGTATGGTATTCCAGTTGTACAACCAGCTGGTGGTCATGCACTATATATTGATGCCAAAACATTCCTTCCAAACATTCCACCTCACCAATATCCTGGTCATGCTGTTGCCTGTGAAATATATCTTATTGGTGGAGTCAGAGGTGTTGAGTTGGGTACTTTGGCATTTGGGGTGGCAGGTGAAAATGGAGATCCTGATACGCCAGCAACTCATGAGTTAGTACGACTTGCTGCACCTCGACGAACTTACACTCAAAGCCATTTTGATTATGTTGCAGAGGTTTTAGAAAAGCTAGCTGAGAGAAAAGATAACTTAAAAGGGTATAAGATTACAGAACAACCAAAACTCCTCAGACACTTTACAGCCAAGCTTGAGCCTTTAAAATAATCTAGATGAAAAAAGTTTCTTTTTTATTTTTTCTACTATTTGTATTCTGTGGAGAAACTTCTACTAATGAAGAAATTAAAGTCACAACTACAACTTCTTTGGAAACAATAGAAGCTGTCACCGAGGATGAACCCGAATTGTATGTAATGTTGATGTGGCATCAGCACCAACCATTTTACACAAAAAATGATGATGGTTACTACACAAGGCCATGGGTAAGAGTCCACGCAACAAAAGATTACCTTGATATGGTTGAGTTAGTTGCTGACTATCCAGACATGAAAGCAACCTTCAATCTTACACCAGTTCTTCTCAGACAACTTGAAGATTTTTCAAACGGTGCAAAAGATCTATATTGGTATTACACAGAAACGAATGCAGAAGATCTTACCGAAGATGACAAAGCTTTTATAGTTTCAAGATTTTTCGATACAAATCCAAAAGTTATTGCAAGATTCCCAAGATATGTTGAGCTGAGGAACAACAATCAAAATTGGCCCTCTTGGTCAGCGCAAGATTTTCTTGATCTACAAATTATGTTTAATTTAGCTTGGACAGATCCAAAATATTTAGCCCAAGAACCTTTAAAGGGATTAGTTAGTAAAGGAAGAAATTATTCTGAAGAGGATAAAGCTGTTCTTTTAAATGAGCACTCAAAATTGATAGACAAGGTTATTCCAACTCATGCTGAGCTGTGGAAAACTGGTCAGATTGAAATAACAACCACGCCTTACGCTCACCCAATCCTTCCATTAATATTTGATACTAACTTGGCAGCAGTAGGAGATATTGGAGCAGAATTACCAACAAACAGATTTAATAAGCCCACAGATGCCGCCATTCAGGTTGAGAAAGGCCTAGATTTAGCTGAAGAACTTTTAGGTCAGAGACCTACAGGAATGTGGCCGGCCGAAGGTGCTGTGTCGCAAGAAGTTTTAGGTATGTTTGCAAAAGAGGGAATTAAATGGATTGCCACAGGAGAACATGTATTGTCAAAATCTCTCGATATCCCAACTTTTAAAAGAAGTACGAAAGGGATCGTTACAAATCCAGAAGTACTTTACACCCCTTGGTATGGTCAACTTAACAGGCAGGATGATGTTGCAATCTTTTTTAGGGACTTATCTATTTCCGATAAAGTTGGATTCACTTATAGTGGCATGTCTCCCGAGCTGGCAGTTGCTGATATGATGAAAACCTTACAAGCTGCAAGAGAAGTTAGCGTAACAATGGATAAACCACTGGTAGTCTCAATAGTTCTAGATGGTGAAAATGCATGGGAGCACTATCAAAATGATGGAATAGATTTTCTAAATCTAATGTATGAAACTCTTTCAACAACAGATTGGCTTAAAACAACAACGCCAACGGAATATATAGAAAAATACGGACCTCAAATTAAAAAGTTAGATAATGTATTTCCTGCCTCTTGGTTTCAACCTAATTTTGCTACATGGATTGGTGAGACCGAAGAAACTTACGCTTGGGACTACCTCCAAAAAACAAGAGCTTTTTTTGATAGGTCAAACACATCAGGAGAATACACTAACGAACAGCTTGAAGAAGCTTTTGATTACATGTTATTAGCAGAAGGTTCTGATTGGTTCTGGTGGTATGGAAGCGATCAATCAAGTAGTAATGATGATTACTTTGGTTCAGCATTTAGAAATCTATTAAAAAATGTATATGCTGCTCTTGGTGAAGAACCTCCTGCATACTTGGATATTCCAATTATTTCCCCTACTGCTAAATTATTCGATAAACCATCAGATTCAATACTTGATACAAATCAAGCTTTACTTCTAAATGGTTCAACAAATAAAAATATTTGGAGTGATGCCGGAGAGATAGAAACTTCAGATATTATTTCAAAAATGAAATATAGATTCTCTAATGAACACTTGTATATTTCAATTCAAAAATCTTCGTCTGCAATGCAGGAGGCAGAGCCGTGGAAATATACCGATCTAGATATCTATATAGAGAGTCCATCCAGAACAAAGATTAGAAGATCTTCTGTACCTTTTAAAGACGGAGGACTTTCCAATCAGGCATTTTTAGGAATTGAAGCCACTCAAGCAATATTTCATAAGGGTGAGAAACTAAGTAATGACGCATACTTTACATGCACTAAAAGAGACCTACCTAATGAGGGAAGCGTTAAAGAAAAAACATTCTCTACAGAGTGCTTGACCAAAGAAACTACTGAAGTTTCTTCTTTTGGGAATGAATTGTACCTTAAGATTCCAATAGATGAACTTGGCTCACTTAGCTTTGGAGATAAAATTAAACTTCGGCTTTACTCAGATATGTTTGATAGTTTTATTGAACCCTCCAGACCTCTAGCCTTATTTGTTCCTGAAGTTTCAAATGTGGAACTTTTTTTAGACATTGAAGATCCAATCAATGATGATCACGGAGAGGGCACCTATACATATCCAACTGATGGTGTTTTTATACCAGGAAGTTATGACTTTGAAAGATTTTCAGCAGGAGTTGCTGATGGAAGTCTAATTTTAAATTTCGATATATTGAGTGCCATAAAAAATCCATGGAATTCACCAAGAAGCCTATCTGTACAAACTATCGATGTGTACATTGATAAAGATTTTGGAGCAGACACAGGAGTGACCAAATTGGGAAATTATAGACTTGCAAGAATGCCTGAAAAAAGTGGGTGGGAGTATCACATTGTTATTGAAGGGTGGGAACCTCAAATTTGGAAAGCTCTTCCGAGTGGGGAAACAGAACTTATTACAAACCAATTTGATATTGTTGTTGTCCCCGATAAGGGAGTTGTTGTTGTAAAACTTAACATTGAAGATCAACTGGGAGGAGGTAATCCAAAGGATTGGCATTATGGTGTAATATTGATGTCTCAAGATGGATACGGACCAAATTCTTCTAGGATAAGAGAAATCAATCCTTCACCAGAGCAGTATCGAGGTGGAGGTGCCCCAAATGTTGTTAATCACCCAAATATTTTTGACACAATTCACCCTAACAAAGGCGTTCAAGAAGATTTATTGGGTTCTTATCAAAATTATGTTGGCTCCGTAGACGACATTTTAGACCAAGATTTAGGAACAATCCCATTAGTTAGCAAAGACTCTTGATAGACTTCTTAATATGAAAAAATGGAACTGGCCTCTTCTTGCAGTAATTACTTGGTTTGTAGCTTTTATTACTGGAGTCTGGGCAGATTATGGTACCGATGAGGGTATTTTTACAATTGGCAATCTTCTAACTGGTATGGCTACCCTAAGTTTTTTAATTATCTATTTGAATACTCGCAAAACTAAAAATTAAATTAAAAATACCTTACCCTTTTAAAAAATACCCATGTACTATTTATCAAGAAGCTGTCTTTTTAAGAATTAGTGTTGCAACACTATAAGCTTCAAACAGCAGAAGAGAGGACCTTTCATTCTCTCTTTTTCTGTTTCTGGGGTAGCTAAAAATTACATTACCTGTATAGATTGTAAAATGTCAATATGAGTTTATGGAAGACATTTTTAAAATGGGAAAACAAGGTATTCTCAGCACCGTATAGATGGTTGCTTAAAAAAGGCATTGTAACCATAGGAAAAATCGCTAAAAAAATTTATCTCTCTATGGATGATTTGTACGAAGAAAAATTCCTAGATGAATATAAAGGTAACCCAAATTGGCTTGGGGATGATTGATAACTGGATCGAATTAAGATAGTACAGACAAAACAGTCACTATTGAATTAAACTAACTTTACTAAATATTGGATAAAAAATGTATGAAATCATAGCTAAAATTCTTTCTCAAAAATTTAACAAACTTGAAAATCCGCAAAACCCAAAAGAAAGAAAGAAACAAATCATTCAAGTGATTTTATGGAGTACTGTAGCAATAGTTAGTTTTGTTACTTATGCTCCAAGGGGAGTTAGTACCTCAGAAATCATTGTTGCTATTGTAAGTTTTTTATTGTTCATTTATTTTGCGATTCGTTGTTTAAAGTATTTTAAAATTTTGTAGCCTGTATTTCTAAAATACTTAATCAATATTATTTTTCGTTCAGAAGTTTCTGTTCTTTTATAGGACTTTTTCCGGTATCAACTTTTTGTTTATAGGCTTTATCAAAAGCTTTTAACTGCCATCCATCCATTCTGGACCTTCCAATCTCAACAACTTTTTTCTGTTCTTCATCTGAATAGGATGACCATTTTTTAATCTCATCAGTAGTACGAGCACACCCGTAACACAGATCACTATTTGGATCAGTTACACATACGTTTATACATGGGGATACAATTGCCATTTCTATATACTAATTTGTTCTAAGAGTTTGCCTGCGACATTTTTAAGCTCTTCTTTAGGGTTCAATAGACCCTTGGGTCCACATTCATAAATTCCATTGAATTCATTACTATCAATATAATCATACTGACCTCCTAAAAAATATCTATCGCCAGAAACATGTCTTAAAATTTCGCCTACTACCTTTCCACTTAAGGATGTTTTATCAAACTTCCCCTCACAGACCACAGTGATTGGAGAGCGTGGAATTTTATGAATCAAACTAGTTTCCTTAAGGAAGAATTCTGCACCAGAAATTATATTACACCCAAGAATCTTCTCAAATACAAAAGACAGGCCACCAGCAGCACCAGTATTTTTGTCATACGGATCGAGTGTAATATTTAGAGCAGTAGCTAATAATTCATATATTCTTTGCAGTTGTTCTTGAGTTTGGGTGATTTCTTTTCTATTTAGTCCCTTTTGTGGTCCATATGCAGATAATGCTGAGTTATTACCTAATAACGGAATGGCAGTATCCGTTAAAACTTTCATTTCCAAATTTGTAAAAGAATCAAGAATTTTTACTGAACTAATGCGTGCAAAATCTTTTGGCTTTGGGTCTGTAATTAGTTCCTCATCTGAATAAAAATCTATTCCAAGAGAACTTAATAACCCGATACCGCCATCGACTGTTTTAGAACCCCCCAAACCTAAAACATCAACCTCTCTTATTATTTGAGATAGGCATGACGTGTTTAACTCATAAGGATGCAGTATTGAATTATTCACTCCTATTAATGATGCAGATTCAAAAAAAATCTGATTATTAATACTTAGAGATTCTGCCGGTATCCAGTTACCTGCAAAGTCTTTTTTCATAACTGTTTGATATATTGGCATGTTGTAATGCTTAAAAATTTCCGTTGAGCCTTCTCCTCCATCTGTTACTGGAAAAAATTTAGCTTGTATATCAGAATTCTTAAATACAGATTTTATAATTCCCAACACTTCAGAGGCAGAGAGTGTTCCGGAAAATTTATCACTGTAAATATTAACTTTCATGACTTAAGTTTATTTATAGATAGCCCTTAAACCTAATAAAATAAAATAATGAACATTGGATTTCTATCAGACAAAAATGGGTTTAGAGCTCCTTTGCATCCAGATTCACTTACAAAATATAGCAAAACAAAATTATTTGTAGAGAAAGATATATTCAAAAATCTTGACCTAGATTTAAAAGACTATAAAAAACTTAAAAATTTGAATAAAACAGCATTGAAGCAAATGGATGTAGTTTGCTTTGTTGACTCTATAGACCTCAATATAGTTAAATCGCTAAAGCCAAATACAAAAATTATTGGTCTCTTTGACGAAAAGACAAAAAAAGAAATCATGAAATTAAGGCAAGATGTAGCACTATATGATTTTTTCAAACTTCCTAGAATTTCAAGAGCACAGAATATGGATGCTCTTTCATCACAAGCAAACCTGCTTGGGTATGCATCAGTACTAAGAGCTTCATTAGAGACATCAAATGTTATTCCAATGATGACCACTGCAGCAGGAAATATTTCACCAGCCAAAGTATTAATTCTAGGCATAGGTGTGGCTGGTTTACAGGCTATCGCCACAGCAAAAAGATTAGGCGCACGTGTTTGGGGTTATGATGTAAGAGCAGATGTTAAAGACCAGGTTGAAAGTCTTGGTGCAAAATTTGTAGAAGCAAGTTCCACATCCCAAGATGGCGTGTATGCAAAAGAGTTGACGAAGAAAGAAGAAGCAGATTTAAAGAAAGCATTAGCCAATCAAGTTACTGAAAGTGATATCGTACTTACCTTTGCACAGATACCTGGAAAAAAAGCCCCACTACTAATTGATAAAAAAACAGTTTCTAAAATGAAAAAAAATTCCGTTATTGTTGATTTAGCTGCAGGAACAGGTGGTAACTGTGAACTTACAAAAGTCGGAAAAGTAGTTCAAAAAGATGGAGTAAAGATTGTTGGGGAAATGGATATTCTTAAAAATGTAAAACATGCTGCAACAAAGTTATATTCAGAAAATATTAGAAATCTTGTTCAGCTTCTTGAAGAAAATCCAGAAGATGAAATATTTGAAGAAATGAGTAAACATGACTGAGATTTTTCTATACACCTTATTAATTACTGCCATGGCCAGTTTTATAGGTTATGAACTGATTTCAAAAATACCTCAAACATTACACACCCCTCTCATGTCAGGCTCAAATGCAATTTCAGGCATTACCTTAATTGCAGGTATTCTTATTTATCCAAATGTAGTTGATGATGTATTACTTAAAACAATTGTGCTTATTGGGGTCTCCTTTGCGACTATGAATATAGTTGGCGGATTCTCTGTTACCGGCAGAATATTAGAAATGTTTAAGAAAAATGACTGAATCACTTTATCTTATCTCCGCAGTACTTTTTATCTTTGCGCTTAAATTGTTTTCAAGACCTTCGACTGCATTTCGTGCCAACAATTTAGCTATTGGAGGCATGGTTTTAGCAATCATCTCTGCATTTAACCTAAAGTTTGCTGATTACGATGTTGTGTTTTATTTAGTAATTCTCGTTTCAGCTGGGCTTGGAGTGGTTGTCTCTAACAGGGTACAGATGACACAAATGCCAGAGTTAGTTGGTATTTTTAATGGCCTTGGGGGTGGAGCATCAGGAGCTATTGCTTATGTGGAGCTCTCAAATAGCACTTTGGTTCTTTCAGATTTCTCAGTAGCTATATTTTCTATGACCATTGGTGTCTTTACTTTTTCTGGAAGTTTGATTGCAGTAGCTAAATTACGTGGAAAGTTAAATAGTTTCAATGCAACAGTAATCAATATTTTGTCAGGAGTATTACTGGTTGGGGTAATTACAATGCTTACAACTAAAATAGATTACTCAACTGAGTACATCATCATTCTCTCTTTACTACTTGGTATAACACGAGTGGTATTAATTGGGGGTGCAGATATGCCAGTGGTCATTGCATTCTTAAACTCCTTATCAGGAATTGCTGCAATGGCAGCAGGATTTATTGTGAACAGTATCATCCTGATCATAGCGGGTGCGTTGGTTGGAGCATCTGGAATTATTCTTACTCTTTTAATGTGTAGCGCAATGAATAGGACTATTTACCAAGTACTTAAGGGTGGTTTCGGAACAACGAAAATCAACAACGAATATGAGAAAGATCCGATTAGTACATCTGCAGAGGATATTGCTATTCAGTTAAGTTATGCAGACTCTGTTGTTATTGTTCCAGGTTACGGTATGGCTGTTGCGCAAGCACAGTCTGCAGTAAAAGAACTGACGAATACTTTGAAATCAAAAAATATTGAAGTGAAGTTTGCTATCCATCCGGTGGCAGGAAGAATGCCAGGACATATGAACGTTTTATTAGCAGAAGTAGATATTGATTATGAGGATATGTTTACCTTAGAAGATATTAATTCTGAGTTTTCCGCGACTGATGTAGTACTTGTTATTGGTGCGAATGACGTTGTAAATCCATTAGCAAGAACAGATGAAGACTCTCCAATCTATGGGATGCCAATCTTGGATGTGGATATGGCAAAACAGGTTGTTGTAATAAAAAGATCTATGTCACCAGGTTATGCTGGGATTGCTAACCCACTCTTTATTGAAGAGAATACGAAAATGTTATTTGCGGACGCAAAAGAAGGCTTAGAAAATATTGTTAAATCTTTTGAATTGGTATAAAAAGTTATATACTTTTTAGATGATTAACGGTGATTATTTAGCAATAGAGAAACCTTTACTTTACCTTCATATTCTCGCCGGTTTAATTTCTCTAGGTATTGCCTATGTTCTTTTATTCATCAAGAAAGGTAATAAAAGACACAAAAAATTAGGGCTGATTTATGTCTATGGGATGTCAACTATTTTTGTGACAGCAATTCCACTAAGTTTGCTTGGAGAATTCAACCCATTTCTGTTTGTTGTTGCTATTTTCTCGTTTTATCTCGCATTTTCAGGATATCGCCAAGGTCGAGATAGAAATGGAGCACGTGAGCAAATAGATAAAGTTCTAGGTGTATTCATTACTGCTACAAGTATTCTTTTTTATTCTATGGCTGTGAGTTTATATTTAATCGAAGATTCTATGTGGATTACATCTGTTGTTTTTGGAAGCATAGCATTAGGTATGGGTATTAATGATTTTCGTCGTATGAAGATAGTCGAACGTCCAGATTTTTATGACAGAACTAATCTACATTTAAACCTCATGCTTGCTGGAACTATTGCAACTACAACTGCATTTATTGTGACTTTAAATCCATTTTCTATTGATTGGCTTAACTGGGTTGCCCCAACTATTGTAGGAACCCCTATTATTATTTATTTCTCAAAAAGAGAGTTAGCTAAAAAAGTTACTTAAATTATTTAATACTTTTAGCTAACTTAAGTACATCTCTCATTGTTTTTACAATCTCACCTTATAAAAGAAAAAGGGGCGTGAACCCCTTCTTCAAAGCCAAACTTTTAACAACCGCATTAAAAGTTGACCAGTTAACAATCTAACAATGTAAAAACCATATGAAAAGAGAAGTTTCTATTTTTATATAAAGTTAAAACTCTCCAAGTAGATAAACCTACATGGGTTGTATAGTTGTTAACTTATGGACTAACTTACTTGTTCCCACAGAAGAGGTAGGTTGATAGATAGGGAGCTTATGCTCCCTTTTCTATAAGGGTCTAGTAACTTTATTTAAACTTTTGACACAACAAAAGTGTTCTAAATCATTTAATTAGTAGAATTCTTTTTATGAGTGATGTTTTAAAGCAGTCAAAAAATTTAATTTATTTTACTATTTTATATAATCTTGTTGAAGGCATCATTGCTCTTACTGTTGGTATAGGTGAAAACTCCACCGCACTTCTTAGCTTTGGTCTTGATAGTTTTATAGAGATCTTTGCCTCCAGCGTAGCTTTGTTGGGAATCTCAAATACTAAAAAATTAAACGCAGAAACAGCCGAAAAATACATCGCATACTCTTTTCTTTTTCTAATATTTTTTATTCTTGCTAAATCCTCTTATGACTTACTCAATAGTAAATTAAATGAAATTACCTACATTGGAGTAATCATTGGAGTTGTTTCAATATTTGTTGAAGGACCCTTAGCTTATAAAAAGTTTAAATTGGGGCGAAAACTTAATAATGACCTCATTATTGCTGAAGCCAAAGAAACATTATTTTGTCTAAACTTATCTGTTCTCGTAATTATTGGTGTAGGTGTAAATTATCTATTTGATATCTGGTATTTTGACCCAGTTGCTGCTTTATTTATGATTCCATGGCTTTATAAAGAGTTTAAAGAACATAAGTAAAGAGCTAAATAAAGAATATAAAAAAATAGAACCAGCTCCGAAAATCCCTTTTTTCATATTTGGTCTTTGCTGGATTTTGGGCTGGTTCTATGACATACTTTTTACCGTGCTATTTCTTTTCAATAGCACTCTTCCTTGTAATCCATTGACCCCCTCTATTGCTACTCTCAAGCTATCAATATTTCAGACAGATTTCTTAGAAAGACTTAGATTTGCACAAGGCTAAGTTGATTGTGAAACTAAAATCTATTAAAATGGTATCTTGTGTGACTAAATATTTTTAAAGATATATTTGTTAAACACATTCATTTTCTCAAACCAGGTATCTTCATAAAAATAATTTACTGACGCTGCAACTGAAGATAATAATGCATTTCCATCCTGTGGAGTAAAGCAATACCCCGTCAGTTGGTTATCTTTTACATGCAGGGAGTCAGCAGCTACGATTCCATGAGAGAGAAGCCTGCCATGATATCCATGATCACGACCAAAGGAGAATACCTTATTTGATGAGAGTTTCTCTGTAGACATTAAAAATTCACTATCTTCAAGCTCTTTCTTGACAGCATCTAGCTCTAAGCTATCTTCAAAAGCTAGATTAAACCATAAGGTATGCATGTACTGAGTAGGAAGTTTTATTGCAGAGGAAAATAAATCTACTTTAATACCCTCTTGATCGAAGAGTTCATAGACATCTCTTGCATGATGAGTCCCAAATTCCTGGTTGTCATGTTTTGTTATTGTTGGAGATGGAGCAAATGAATCATTTTGTGAAACATCGTTCGCTCTTCGAAGACAGACAAACTTACCCTGATCAAGGGTTCTTTCCACATCAAGTGCGAATGTTTTTACGATAGATGCAATATTGTGTGTATTACATGAAGCAATAAGATATTTATTAACTTCTCTTGTTAGTACATCATTATTTATTCCCCATGCAAAAAATGGTCCAAAACCATGCTCTGATCCTTGTGCCATATATCTTTTTTCAGGATCTAAGTCGGAGTAGATTTCATCCCAGTTTTTATTTCCACTCGGTGTACAGTCAATGATTACCTGGGCATCCTCGTAAGAATTCTCGACATCACCAGCATCAAACCCAATATCTTTAAATGCAGGAATAGTTTCTTTTTTTGTAACTATTTGAGCACCCTTACGTTGCAAAGCCTCGACTTTACCTTTTTCTTCAGTGAGAGGAGTTCTTTTATAGAAGTAGACATTATCAATGCCAAGTGCAGGTTTGTGTTCGGCGAGGAGACCAATCAAGGGTTCTCCAATTGTTCCAGTTCCGACGACTAAAATGTTTTTACTCAATATAATATAAGAATATCAAAAAATATGAATAACAACCCCATTTTTGAATTTTCCAAAATCCACACAGATGGAGACTCTTCTTTGACTGATTTGCTTGGTGGAAAAGGAGCAAACTTAGCTGAGATGAGCAGGATGGGAATACAAGTTCCACCAGGATTCACAATAACAACCGAGGTATGTAACTACTTTATGGAACATGCCGAGCTTCCAGATTCTTTGGAAAAAGATATCAAAGCCTCTGTTCAGAAATTAGAGAAATACTCTGGTAAACAATTCGGTGGAGACGGTACCCCTTTACTTCTATCAGTCCGTTCCGGTGGTAAAATCTCCATGCCCGGAATGATGGATTCAATTTTAAATATTGGCCTCAACGATGATAATGTTGGTAAATTAGCAGATACATTTGATGATGAGAGATTCGCCCTGGATTCCTACAGGAGACTGATCCAGATGTACTCCAATGTTGTTCTTGGATTAGAGCATGATCGATTTGAAGCGGTGATAGCAAATAAAAAAAGAATGGACAATGTTGTCTCCGATGCGGACTTTAATGTTGATCAATTAAATTGGATAATTGATGCATTTAAAAATACTGTAGAGAGATTTTCCAAGGCACCATTTCCACAAGATCCTCAAGAGCAGTTACTTGGCGCAGTAGAGGCAGTATTTGCTAGTTGGCTAAACGATCGAGCTGTAACGTATAGAAAAATTAACAATATTCCAGACGCTTGGGGAACAGGGGCAACTGTACAAACTATGGTATTTGGGAATCTAAATGAAAAGTCAGGAACGGGGGTAGCTTTTTCAAGAAATCCATCTAATGGTGAAAAGGAACTTTACGGTGAGTATTTAATGAATGCGCAAGGAGAAGATGTTGTTGCAGGAATCAGAACACCGCTACCTTTGAATAAAAAAGTAGCAACTGATGGCAACTCCTTAGAAGCCAACCATCCTGATGCATTTAAAGAGATTAGAGATATTTCAGATAAACTTGAAACACATTTTAAGGATGTTCAAGATATTGAATTCACGATAGAAAATGAAAAAATCTTCTTACTTCAGACTAGGAAAGCTAAAAGAACTGCCCAAGCAAGTGTAAAAATTGCAATAGATATGGTGAATGAAGGAGTTATTTCTAAAGAGGAAGGGCTCCTTATGGTTGATGCTAATAATATAACTAATCTTTTACATCCACAGTTTGTGGAATCTCAAGAAAAAAAATTCTTTAACAAAGCCCTTAATGCATCTCCTGGTGCAGCAATAGGAGAAATTGTTTTTGATGCAGATAAAGCTGAAGAGGAGGCAGCAAAAGGTAGAGATGTGATATTAGTTAGAGATGAAACAAGTCCAGAAGACATTCATGGTATGCATTCCTCTGTAGGAATACTTACAACCAAAGGCGGTATGACAAGTCACGCTGCCGTTGTTGCACGAGGAATGGGTAAACCCTGCATAGTAGGTGCAGAAAATCTTATCATCGATTTAGAAGAAAAGACAATTTCAAACGGAACAATCGTGCTTGAAGAAGGAGACATCATCTCTCTTGATGGAACACTAGGAGAGGTTTACATAGGGGAGTTAAAATCTGAACCACCTAAGCCATCTCAAGAATTTAATACACTGATGGAGTGGAGTGATGAATTTAGAAGGATGAAAGTCAGAGCTAATGCAGAAACAACGACAGATACTTTGAAAGCACTAGAGTTTGGTGCAGAGGGTATTGGTCTCTGTAGAACAGAACATATGTTTTTTGAAGGTGAGAGAATTATTCCTATGCGTGAGATGATTATGTCTGACAGCGTTCAAGGTAGAAAACGAGCATTAAAAAAATTAATCAAGTATCAGATTGCAGACTTTGAATCTATCTTCACCTTACTAAAAGATAAACCCATTACTGTAAGGCTACTAGATCCACCAATGCATGAGTTTTTGCCTAAAAGCGATATTGAAATGACAGATTTAGCAAATGTGATAGGTGTTACTCCAACCTATGTCCGGGAAATGCTTTTAAGACTTTCAGAAAGCAATCCTATGCTCGGTCATCGTGGGGTAAGGCTTGGATTAAGCTACCCAGAGATTTACGAAATGCAAGTTGAGGCAATTTTGAGAGCAGCACATAAGCTATATAAAGATGATGGTGTAACGATAACTCCTGAAATCATGATCCCGCTAGTGATGAATGCTTCAGAGTTACAGCAGATGAAAGAAATCCTCATTAACAAAATTGAGATAATTGAAAAAAAATTAGATTATAAATTTTCCTACACCATTGGAACGATGATCGAACTGCCAAGTGCAGCATTAAACTCTGCATCAATCTCAGAACATGCAGATTTCTTCTCATTTGGAACTAATGATTTAACACAGACTACTCTCGGACTTTCAAGAGATGATGCATCTAAGTTCTTAAATGAATATGTTGATAGAGATATATTTAGTATTGATCCATTCGTATCAATTGATGTTGATACTGTTGGAAAGCTTGTAGAGATTTCAGTGCGTGATGGGAAGGCGAAGAATAAAGAAATAAAAATAGGAGTTTGCGGTGAACATGCTGGAGAGTCAGACTCAATCCATTTTCTTAACACATTAGGTATTGATTACATTTCCTGCTCTCCATTTAGAATTCCAACGGCTCGTTTAGCAGCAGCACAAGCTGAAATTTCTAAATAATTAAATTTCTTTGATACATTGTCTCTACTTTTTGAGTCTTAGTTAGTAGGATAAAAATATGATCTTAAAAGATAAAAAAATATTAATTACTGGAATACTAACCGATAAAAGTATTGCTTATGCATCTGCTCAAGTGGCATTAGAAAATGGAGCCCAAGTTGTTGCTACAGGATTTGGTAAAGGTCTTAGAATCACAGAAAGAGCAGTTAAAAGATTATCCGAGGACATTCAGGTTTACGAAATGGATATTCAAAATCCTGAGCAGATTGAAAAAACAGTTAATAATGTCCAAGAAAATATAGGAAATCTTGATGGAATCCTTCATGCTATTGCATTTTCTCCAACTGAAGCAATGGGAGGTAATTTCATGAATACAAAAGTAGAGGATGCGCTAACTTCCTTTGAAGTATCGGCATTTTCCTTGAAAACTCTAGCTCAGGGTTTCTCACCAATTTTAAATAACCCTGGATCAATTGTTGCTTTAGATTTTGATAACTCACAAGCTTGGCCAGGATATGATTGGCAGGGAGTGGCAAAATCAAGTCTTCAATCGATTGTCCGCTATTTAGCTTTTTATATGGGTAAAGAAGGAGTCCGAGTAAATGCAGTTGCTTCTGGTCCTCTAGCTACAACAGCAGCAAAAAATATCCCTGGATTTGGAGAAATGAATGATGAATGGGATGAGAGAGCACCTCTTGGATGGGACTCCAAAGATGCATTACCGGTTGCAAAAGTGGTTAACTTTCTACTTTCTGAATTTTCTGAGGCTGTATCAGGAGAGATAATCCATGCTGATGGGGGAGCACACTCCGTTGGTGGAACGATGTTACCTTAATAGCCTGAAGACCCTGCCACTGTAGGATCTCCTACGTCTCCATCTTGAAAAATATCTCTTATTGTACTTAAATCTGGTTTGCTGATTACTGGTGCTATATATGTGTTAAACAACTCATAGCCCAATGGATTATTTGCAAGAATACCTGATGGTGTCCGTACACTGTCGCTCCATTCGGGAGAAAGTGATCCATTTTCCCATAAACTTGTGTATTCAAACATACTGAAATTAAGCAAGTACAAATATTCTTTCTGAGCAACTTCAAACATGAATGGATCAGACTTCCAAGCATCTCCACCATATCCTTCTGAATCCCAAAGCCCTCCATCATAAGCTTCCTGCATTGCGGCATATGTCGGTCCACTTGCCCAATCTGATGAAAATTCAGAATACTGTTTTAAAGCTAGAGCGTCTAAACCGCTCATATGAATTGTATGAAATACGTGTTCAATAACTTCTGCTGCATCAGTATCACCATTTCCGAAACCTTCACCAGATGAATTTAGATACCAGACCATGTCGTTGTCATAGTGTGAATCAAATAAATAATCTAAATCATAACTCTCAGCAGACATTAGAAAGTTTGGACTGTAATCATCTCCACCACCACGCGCTACTTTTTGAAGAGTCGGCATTCCAGCATGATAGGTACCACTATCACCTCTCAATGTTTTGATAAAGGTCTTTTGTTTATCTGCATCTATGTTTTCACCAGTTGGATCTGTAAATAGTTCAACCATTCGTGCAACTTTTTCTATAAAAGCATCTGGGACGGCAACTTGTCCTCCAACATTTCCTGCTGCCATAATTCTTACACCATTAATAGTTACTTCACGTTTGAAAAATTCACTAGGTATTTCAACAATACGGTCTTTGTCATATGCTTGGATAGTAAGAACATCAATGATTTCACCTTTTTGATATACAGGAATTGTAGTAGTTGTGGTAGTAGTTGAAGATGTAGTGGTTGTCTCTTCCTCAACAACTGAAGTCTCTTCCTCAACCCTACTAGAAATTGCATCATCTGAATTTCCACAACAGATAACCAATAAAGATAAAAGAAGTAACGATATTTTATTAGAAATTTTATTATTCATGGGTGAATCCTAACATCGAGGGATACTAAACCGTTACAGGAAGGATTATTCATTTACTTTATACCATTCCCAAGTATGAAAGTTGAAATCATATTCTCCGTTCAAATAACTTTCACTTTCTACTGGTAAATATGTATTAGGCCTTCCACAATAATAATCTGCTACATAAAATCTTCCATCAGCACCTCCAACCGTTCCGCCGGAAAGAAAAGTACCTTTAAATCTCTCACAACTTACATCGAAAACATCTTTTTCTTTTATGAAGTAATACTGACGCAAAGCCTCTGCTATTGCTCTTTCCTCTTCATCCAAAGCTGGATGAAGATTAAGGTTTTCATAAATACGCATAATTGATTGATATGTAAACCTAGTCCAAATGTCTGTGGGGTCATAACTGACTGCGGTTCTCAATATTTCTAAAGATTTAAAGAAGTAAAATAAAGATTCTTGTTCCTTCCCCTCCTGTAGGTAGGCTATAGCAATATCTGCATAATTGTTTGCAAGTCCAGCATGGGTACGAATAAATAATTCAAAGTTACTATCCCACCAAAATGGATTATTTCCATCTACTGCGAACCCTAATTTAACTGGATCTTGTCTTATGTTTTCTACATCACAATCTTTTAGTTCTACACTTAGCTGTTCCTTATTTGCAAAACACACTGTGGTTGTTAGTTCATCAAGAAAGGCTTGTAAAAGTGCTACAGATTCCCATGATGCTGCAGAAGCAAACTCTTTTAACTCAAGTAAATCTTTATCTAACTGAGCTTTATCAATGCCATTATCTCTATTTATGTTGACTCTTTCATTCAAAACTGTGTTAAGAAAAGCATTACCTCCATTAATACTTTTGGCTATATCATAAGCTTTAGTAAATGAATTGTAAGCATCTTCAGGCTTGACAGAGTTGGACCATCCGTTTTTTTCCATTATTAAACCTTTAACTAGATAAGCATGTGGAAGATTTGGTATGAGTTCAATTGCTTCTTCTATAAATTGTAATGAGTTGTCTTCCAGAGCTTTAAAGAAGAGTTCTTTATAAAGATCTATGTTCGATACTTGTATAGAGCCATTTTCAATCTTGGTATTTTCTATTTTACTTAAGCCTATGTAGCTTGAAGAGTCTAAAAGTAATTCCTTTAAGTTAATATTTGCATTTGCCTTATTATCCCAAGCGTAGTTCATTGATAATCTGTAATCTCTCCAAGAGTTATTGCGTTCTGAGTTGATTAAGTTTTCCTGTATACCGCTGTTGAATACGATTTCTGCCTCGCTGAATGGTCTCTCAGCAATATTAACTATTGCTACATTGAGTTGTTTTGGTTCATCACCATAGGCATAAGAACGTGGACCAAAGTGCTCTATATAATCACCAATATCCCATGAAATTACTTTTTCTGCAAAAACTTCATTATCTTCATTACAGATATACTCAAACTTAGTTTCAACACAACCTTGAATTGAGGGATTTACTAAATTGTAATATGTTTCTGAAACTTCATTTGCTTTCATGACACCAGCAGCATATAGAAAAATATCACTCGTTTTTTTAATTATGCTGTCAATGGCTACAGCTTTAAATTTTCCATCTTGGAATACCAATTTTGTATCTACTGTATTTGATATATTTTTTGAAATTTTTACATTCTTATAATTACGGCCATCAGGCATTAGGATTTTAAATCCGCCCTGTAAGGAATTTATAGCTGTAGTGTGAGGGGTTAAATGTTGACCATCATCAGAAAGAGAACCTCTATTTGGAGCTGGGAAAGGATCACTAATACCACCATCTGTTTGACCAAAAATAGAATGTTCATATTCATGTAAGAAAGCTGACATAGTGGGATCTCCCATCATGAGAACAGCTTGAAGCTCCATGTGAGCCTTACCATCAATCCATGGGCCAAATTTTATATCTGTTGATTTAGCAGGAGAGGGATCACCATTTTTAAGATAGTAATCATGATAAAAACCTGTTCCACGAATATGGTCATTAAGTCTCATCATATGACCTCTTGAAAAATCTTCTCGTGGTTTAATAACTATCATATTGATATTGTCATCAAATAATTTAAACACATAGCGATAAAGCAGTGAATCATCGTTTGGGGAAAAGACAATTGGATTATTAAAGTTATCGTACTGTGTATAGTCATAACCAATGTTGAGAAACATACCTGAATCAGTTAGTACAACATTTTCACTTATTTGATAAATCTCTTCACTATCTCTTAGTGCAGGATCTAAGATATACAGTTTATTAATTTTTTCATATACAGTGTTATTAAAACTAACTGTCTTCGCAACAGTTATACAGTTATTTGTATAAACACCATCTCCTTTAACGGTATCACCATGAGTTCCATCATCATAAACATATGCTTTTTCAGAGTTCCCCTTTTGTGATGAAGAAAATGAGTCTTCTAATTCCAGTTTTGTAAGACCATTTCTAGAAGATTTATCATCTACAATAGTTACCTGTGTTGCTTCATCGGCGAAAATTACCTCTGGGTTGAAATAAATTTCATACTGATTATCTGCATATCTTGTTCCGAAAGATCTACGCATATATTCAGTTCTATATATACTCGTTGGAAAGAATCGCTCAACCTCTTGAGGATTAGTAAAACTATTATCTGAAACTGAAGCATCACAACTATCTGCCCGTTGTGGTTCAAAAAGATTTGGAGTAGAGCAATTTAGATTTCCATTTTGTATATCGCACAATCTATTGATGTTTAAACTCCTACCTGCATTAGAAGTCAGGGATGATTCTTCATCAGAAAATGACCCAATCTCTTTACCAATTTCTCCTTCTCCACAAAGAGGAAGTAGTTTAGTTTTTAGAATTTCTATCTCTTCTTTTGTTTGATCTAAATATGATCTAATAAATGTTAAACCTTCAGGAGTTGGCTTAAGTCTGTCACCTTTAAGTAGATTTTTTATTTTTGTATCACTGATAACAATATTATCTAGAGAACCAAGATCTATATTTTCAATAAAATCATACTCTGCTTCTCTTTCGTATTCATCCTTTCTGTCTTCAGGGAAGTCTTCAAGGCGTTCATTCAAGTGTGCTTCAATAACTATTCGAAGTTCATAAAGAGCTAATAATCTACTACTTAGTGGACCAAAAATTTCAATGTCGTAACATCCTTCTGTTCGGTAAAAAGAAGTAGTAGATCCAAGAGAGTCAGCTGGGTTGACTTCTATAACATCTTCATTATCTCCATCAGCTGAAATTACAATATCCTCACAAAGCGGTAAAGAACTCAAAAGATTCTTCTGAGAAGTTATAAATTCTTGTATCTCTTCAATATCATCCTCATTATTTTGTGAGTTATTATTTGGGGAGATATCATTTATCTGACTTTGTATTTCAATTTTTTCTTCTTCTAGTTGTGAAACTCTCGGATTATCATTTCCTTGTAGATAATAAAGTTCCATAGTTGCATTGAGTAAATTTGCCTTGTCTTGGGCCAACATTAACTCTTCTTCCTCTGCTTCAGTCAATGAAGGTTTTGCTTCTAAAACGTTTATAGTGCCATTGTAAAGTTCCTCGAAAATGCTGTCCTGACCAAAATTTTCAAAATCAACGTCATCATAATTAACACCTGTCTTCATTTTTAAATTCTCAACTTGTTTATTTAATTCTTCAATATATTGAGAATTTTCATTGCTGAAGTTCTTTAGTTCAGTAAGCTCAGTAAGCTCACTTTGAAGTATTTCTAAACGTTTATTAAGTTCCTCGATCGTCTCTCCATTTTCAGGTTGAGTTATATCTTCACCTAGAGAAATCTCACTTTCACTGATACTTAATTCTATTTCTTTAATTTCAGAGGCACTTAAACATTCTTGGTCTGATATAACTGTCGTAGATTCTGGAAGGTCATCACCACCACATAGCGTCAGCAGTAAGGACATTATTACAAATGGAATTTTTTTCACGATTATTTATTATAAACTATAAAACTCATAATCAATTTTTCCAGAGTTAATTTTAAGGTGAGCAAAAGAAAAACTGAACATTTACCCTACTAGTGAGGATGTATATGGCGGTTTTGTATCTGGACGATAGTTGCCTTACATTTCTTGAGATATAAAGTATATATTCAGTTAATTCTTTTTAAAGACAAGTACTCCATTGTGTCCACCAAACCCAAAAGAATTGGACATTGCTGTTGATAATTCCTTTTTTATGGCATTATTTGGGGTGTATTTTAAATCACATTCTTCATCAGGATTATTCAAATTTATAGTAGGTGGGATAACACCATTTTTGAGGGTTAGAACTGAGACCATAGCTTCAAACGCACCTCCACCACCAAGTAGATGACCAGTCATAGACTTTGTAGATGAAATGTCTATTTCATAAGCTCGTTCTCCAAAGACAGTTTTTATTGCTGCAGTTTCATTTTTGTCATTTGCTGGTGTCGACGTTCCATGGGCATTAATGTAATCAACTTCATCTATTGTTAAACCTGCATCAGCAATTGCTTTTCGCATAGCAACTACGGCACCTTTTCCACCTTCAGCAGGAGCAGTGATATGAAATGCATCAGTAGTTGCACCATAACCAGCAACATATCCATATATTTCAGCGCCTCTGTTAATTGCAGACTCCTCACTTTCCATTACTAAAACTGTTGATCCCTCTCCCATAACAAAACCATCTCTATCTTTATCAAAAGGTTTACACGCTTCTTTCGGGTTTTCATTATTAGTCGAGAGTGCTCTAATTTGAGCGAACGCCCCTATTGTCATGGCAGTAGTTCCAGATTCAGTTCCTCCAGCTATGACCATGTCCACAATTCCATTTTGTATCATATTTTTAGCCTCACCGACTGCATTTGCAGAAGCTGCACAAGCAGTTGTAATTGTTAGAGAGGGTCCCTCTATACCATACTTAATAGCAACCTGACCAGTACTTGAATTAGGCATCAACTGAGTTATAGCTAGAGGATTGATTCTTGAAGCTCCTCTTTCATCAAAAGTTCTAACTGCCTGCTCTGTAGAACCAATCCCACCAATACCTGTTCCGAAAACAATCCCTACATTGGGACCTAAACGTTCTTCAGTATTTAAATTTGCATCTTTTAGAGCTTCCTCAGTTGCAAATATTGAGAGCTGTGATGATTTATCTAATTTACGTGCTTGTTGTTTGCCCATGTATTCATTAGCATCAAAATTTTTTACTTCACCAGCGAAGGATACTGGAAGGTCGCTTGTGTCAAAAGATGTTATTGAACCAATACCGGACTGACCATTAATTAGGCCATTCCACGTATCGGAAACGTTATTTGCTATAGGGTTTATCGTTCCTAAGCCAGTTATAACAACACGTCTTTTAGACATGATTGTTTAGAGTTTAGAGTGCAGTAAGTTTACGGCCTGACCAACTGTTCCAACATCTGTGAGTTCTTCGTCATCAATTTCTATTTCAAATTCATCTTCAAATGCCATAACAACCTCAACAATACCTAAAGAGTCAATATCTAAATCTTCTTCAAGCTTTGCTTCCATAGTGACCTTTTCTGCCTCAATTCCGAGTTCATCGACGAATAGATTTTTTACTTTATCAAAAACTTCATTTACTTCCATAGTTGTCCCCCTTAACTTAAGTAGTTAGTCCTCCATCAACTGGAAAAACTTGTCCTGTTATATATTCTGACTCATCTGAACACAAAAAAGATACCATATTTGCAATATCTTCTGGTTTACCGACTCTCTTTATTGAAAGTTGTTCTATAATATCTTCTTTTTGTTCATCATTTAAGAAAGAAGTCATATCCGTTTCAATATATCCAGGAGCTATGACATTAGAGGTTATGTTTCTTGAACCAAGCTCCTTACTTATTGTCTTTGCTAGTCCTATTAAACCAGCTTTAGATGCAGCGTAATTTGATTGTCCAGTGTTACCACTTATTCCAGCAACTGAGGAGATAAAAATTATTCTTCCCCATTTATTTTTCATCATACCTTTGATAGCTCTTTGAGAAGCACGGAAGGAACCTGTTAAATTTGTATCAATAACTGAATCCCAGTCCTCTTGTTTCAATCTTGGGAAAATATTATCTTTTGTTATACCAGCATTATTAATCAATATATCTACAGAAGAGTAGACATCCTCGACTGTCTCAAAACATTCATCAACTGAGTTTTGATCTGTTACATCAATACTTACAGCGATAGCATTTCCGCCAGCTGTTTTAATTTCATCAACAACTTCATCAGCTTGTTCTTTGGAATGAGAGTAACCAACTGCAACGTTGCATGTTAGTCCAAGATTTTTAGCAATAGCTTTACCTATTCCTCTTGAACCACCTGTTACTAATACTGTTTTCATGTTTATTCAGCTTTTTTTCCATGAACAAAATAATCTATTGATTCTTTGATGGCATCAATACCAGTACCATCAAATTCTGGTAAAGCTGCATCTGTCTCGCCTAAAGGCGTAACACGTTGACCTAATTTTATTGCAGCTGCTCCCCAAGCAAGACCTGCACCTACTGCAGTGATAATCATGGTTTCACCACCTTTGATAGAACCATCTTCTATTCCATCAACAAAAGCTGTAGGAATTGAAGCAGCAGAAGTGTTTCCATACTTATGTACATATTTTAAAGTCTTTGCATTTGGCAATTTTAAATTTCTTTCTAGCCCTTCAACAATTCGCAGGTTTGCTTGGTGGGGAATAAGTAAGTCAATATCTTCTTTCGTTAAACCTGAAAGTTTAATTGCCTCCTCAGTTGCATTTCCCATAGCCCGAATACCATTTTTAAATATTTCCTGTCCATCAAATGTCCAGGTAGTTTCAGCGGCAGCATAGGGTGTAAATCTATTCATTGCAGATCCAAAGTTGGGAACCTCTAATATTGCTAACTTATCAGAGCTTAGACCATTCTTAAATGAGTAAATCTCACCTTCTGATTCGTCATTACTTTGTTCGACGACCATAGCCCCCGCACCATCTCCAAAAAGTACTGCGGTATTTCTATCAGACCAATCAAGTAACCATGTAATATGTTCTGAACCAATAACTACAGCATTCTTATAAATACCACTCTCTATGAAAGCTTTTGCCTGTTGCATTGCATATAGAAAACCAGCACAAGCAGCATTTACATCATACACAATTGCATTTACGCATCCCATTTTTTTCTGCACATGTGAAGCTGCAGATGGAATGATACTATCTGGTGTACATGTTGCAAGAATGACTACATCTATATCTTCTGGCTGAAGACCGGCAGTTGCAATTGCTTTAAGTCCTGCAACGGTTGCCATATCAGAGTTGTTTACATGTGAAAATCTTCGTTCTTTGATACCAGTTCTTTGTTGTATCCATTCATCTGAGGTATCGATAAATGTAGCCATATCATCATTAGTAACTACATTATCTGGGACGCACTTACCCCAACCAGTTATTGTTGATTTCAAAATTACTCCCAACTATTAAGTTATAGATTCTAGTGAATTAATTACCCTAATTTCTTTACTAGATATAGACTTCTTAACCATTCCAGCAGTTACATTGCCAGGACCAATATGTATCCATTCTGAAGGTTTAATTTCATCATCTATCTTAAGTATTTGGTCATAAAATAGCACAGAGTTGTCAATTTGATCAACTAAGCGTTCTTTAAGGGTTTCTTTAGACGCTAAGTTTGCATCAACATTCATATAGACAGGTATTGAACCATCTTTTAGCGTAACCTCTTCAAACGCAGCTGCAAGTTCTGGTTTTGCAGGGGAGACAATTTTACTATGAAACGCACCAGCAACTTCAAGAGGTATAACCCTTCTTGCGCCTAGTGCTTTCGAGTTAGATTTGAGATATTCAAGGTTTTCAATGGTTGAACTAATAACTATTTGAGAAGCATCATTGTAATTGGAGATCCAGACTTCAATATCTTGAGAATTTAAAGCTTCTATCTCTTTTAGTGTTGCCTCCAAGTCGGTAGTCAACACTGCTGCCATACCAGTATTAGAGTTTTCAACTGATGCTTGCATCGCTTCACCTCGAACAGAGATAACTTTTAAAGCATCGGTATAATCAAAAAAACCACTTAAGGCAAGGGCAGTATACTCTCCAAGTGAATGTCCTATAAGAGCAGATGGCTTTCCATAGTTGTTAATTACTTCTAAACCGTAACAATAGGAGATTGCAAATATATATGGTTGAGCAATATTAGTCTTCTTAATAGACTCAGCATCACCATTATTAATGATGTCTTTCAGGGACCATCCCAGTGAATCGTCGAAAATATCGATTAGGAGTTCGGGATATTTTTCAAGAAGTTCTTTCCCCATTCCTGGTTCTTGAGAGCCCTGTCCCGGAAACATTCCAACCCAACTCATTACACCACCTCAGAGACTGCGAAAGCAATTGCCATTTCTTGCTCATGAGACAATGAGATATGTACATCTTTTATATTATTCTCTGAAGCTAGCGCAGCCGCTTTCCCATGAAGAATGACTGTTGGTTTTCCACCACCAGTGATTTCTATTTCTTTCCAGTTCAACTGACGCCATCCTTTTCCAAGAGATTTCATAACTGCTTCTTTGCCTGCAAACCTTGCACCTAGTCTTTTCGAAGGATCATTAAACCTATTTGCATAAAGTATCTCATTTTTTGTGAAACATCTTTTTTCAAACTTGGACTGATTTTTACTCAGTAGTTTTCTCACTCTATTCAGATTAACTTGATCAACCCCGACGCCGTAGATACTCGTCATTAGAGTTCTATTTCAACAAGGACATCACCTTTATTTACTGGCTGACCTTTTTTAATATTAAATTGTTTAATTACACCATTTATAGGTGCAGTGATGATATTCTCCATTTTCATTGCCTCTAACACAAAGAGAGAATCACCCTTTTTAACCTTTTTACCCTTTTTAGTCATTGTGTCCATAATGGTACCTTGCATGCTTGCAGTAATTATTCCTGGATTTCTAATGCTTCCAGTCAAGTCCATTCCTATTCTTTTAGGTGGTTGTGGTGCGAGAGTTGGTGAACCTGTTTCGTCGAGAGAGATATTTACTTTTCTAGGTCTATCAGTAGACACTTCCTCTTGAACTTCCTTAATTTTGAAGTTTTCTTCTAGAAACTTAACATGAACTTTACCTTCTTTAAACTCCTTAGTCTTGAGGACATCAGACAAGACCCCAATAGTTGTTGGAATTCCTCCAACAATATATTCTTCTAAGCAACGCTCTCCTTTAGATAATGCCTCTTCTCTTGAAACACCCCAAACAATTAATTTTGCAATTAAATTGTCATAAAAGTGAGATATTGCAGTTCCAGTTTTAACCCATCCATCAACACGTACACCATTTCCCATAGGTTCTCTATATTCCGTAATTGTGCCAGGAGTTGGTAAAAAGTTATTTGCTGGGTCTTCAGCATTGATTCTAAATTCGATACTGTGACCTCTTGGTTCAACTACAAAATCTTCTAATGAGTTTCCAAGAGCTATCTTTATCTGCTCTTTGACAATATCAATTCCATAACGCATTTCAGTAACAGTGTGCTCCACTTGAAGCCTCGTATTCATTTCAAGGAAGTAAAAATTTTCATCAGAATCAGCTAAAAATTCAACTGTTCCAGCATTTACATAGTTAGAGATATCTGCAATTCGCATTGTTGCATCTTTTAGTTTTTCTTTTCCATACTCTGAAAGCCATATTGGAGGACTCTCTTCAATAAGCTTTTGATTTCTTCTTTGCAGTGAGCAATCTCGCTCTCCGAGGTATATATGGTTTCCAAATTTATCACTAAGAATCTGTGTCTCCACATGCCTTGCTGGCTTTATAAACTTTTCAACATAAACCTGGTCAGATCCAAAATAAGCTTCACTCTCTCGTTTAACAATTTCAAAGTTTTCATCTAGCTCAGCGTCATTTTTAACAATTCTCAGTCCTTTTCCACCACCACCGTGAGCTGCTTTTAGAGCAACTGGATAACCAAATTTGTTGGCATCTTTCAATGCCTCTCTCTTTGTTCTTGATGGTTTCAGTTGACCTGGTACAGGTTGTAGTCCTGCTTTAGAAATAAGTTTTCTTGATTCAATTTTGTCACCCATAGATTTAATTGTTTCAGCATTTGGCCCTATCCAGATGACCCCTTTTTTTTGGACTGCTTTTGCAAAATCTGCGTTCTCAGCTAAAAAACCATATCCTGGGTGAACCATATCTGCATTGGTCTCATCAAGAGCCTTCATTAGATTTTTAATGTTCCTATAACTTTCTGCAGGAAGCGATCCACCAAGATAGTATGATTCATCAGCTCTTTTTACATGCAGAGAATCAGTGTCTACATCTGAGTACACGGCAATCGTATATAAGCCCATCTCTTTTGCAGAGCGAATTATTCGAAGTGCTATTTCACCACGATTTGCAATAAGGAGCCTTTTTTGAGTCATAAGTTATTTAATTTTGTATGCAATTAAGACTGCGCCAAATCCTTTTATTAAATCACCAATTAGAAAGGGTACAACACCGATAGTAAAGGCTTCGATTACTGAAATATTTAAAATAATAGTGAGCCCAAAAACCCCACATAAATAGATCATGCCGGTTCCTAAAAGTATTCCAACCAAGGGTGTGTGTGATAACCTTCCAATAATCTGAGCAGCTAGAAAGAAACCAATAATGTAACCTATCGTTGGACTTTTTAAAATCGCTAATCCTGCAACGCTACCTGAAAAGAAAGGGAGACCTGCTAAACCTGTAAATAAGTACATCAACATACTAAGTGATCCAAAAGTACTACCTAGCAAAAGGCCAGCCAAGATAACAACAAATGTTTGAGCTGTTATTGGCACAGGGGTTATTGGGAGTTCTATTCTAATTTGAGCACTTAGCGCTGTGACAATTGCAAAACCAAGAGAGAGAAATAAGTTTCTAGCAAGTGATCCTTTTTCTACCCAAGTAATGGCAATATTTTTAGAGGGGAATGTTTCCATGCTTATCTCCTAAGTTAGTTTTATTTACAAGCTCTTTAAAAGCTTCAGTAACAACTTTTCTTGTTTCGCTCGGTTTAATAATCTTATCTATCAATCCAAGTTTTGCAGCAATATCAGGGTTACTAAATTTTTCATTATATTCATCAACAAGCTTTGCTTTAAACGCATCTTTATCACTAGCTTCTTTAATTTCTCGTTTATGAATAATATCTACTGCACCTTCTGCACCCATAACTGCGATTTCAGCACTCGGCCATGCAAAAAGTTTATCAGCACCAAGTCCCATTGAGTCCATCACAATATATGCTCCACCGTATGCTTTTCTAACAACAACACAAACTCTTGCGACCGTTGCTTCAGAATATGCATACAGCAACTTAGCACCACTTTTAATAATTCCACCATGCTCTTGTTCTACCCCAGGAAGAAATCCTGGAACATCTACAAGTGTTAAAAGAGGTATGTTAAAAGCGTCACAAAAACGGACAAATCTTGCAGCTTTTTCAGAAGCATTAATATCTAACACTCCTGCAACTTCTAAAGGCTGGTTACCAATTATGCCAACAGTGTTGCCATTAAACCTGGCTAATGTTGTGATGATATTCAAAGCAAAGTTTGCGTGTATGGGATATTGTTCACCATCATCGACAATATTGTTAATAATGTCATTCATATCATAAGGTTGGTTCCTATTTTCAGGAATAAAAGAATCTAATAAATCAACATTTTTCTCTGTGTCATCCTCAGTAATAAATACGGGTGGCTTTTGATCAGCTGATTGGGGAAGGAAGCTTAAAAGGTATCGTACCTCATCAAATGCCTGTTGCTCGTCTTCACAAATTTGATGACTTACACCGGAGAGTGTTCCGTGAGCTTCAATTCCTCCAAGCTCTTCAAAACTAACATCCTCTCCTGTTACTGTTTTAACAACAGCAGGTCCAGTTACATAAAGTTGACCGATATCTTTTACCTGAAAAATGAAATCTGTTAGTGCTGGACTGTAAACAGCTCCACCAGCTGATGGTCCAACGATGACGGAAATCTGAGGAATTTTTCCAGAGGCCTGAACATTCTTTTTAAAAATTTGTGCATATCCATATAAAGATGAAATACCTTCTTGAATACGAGCACCGCCAGAATCTTTGATGCCAATAATTGGAGCTCTTGCTTCTAAGGCAAGATCCATGACTCTTAGAATTTTTTTGGCAACGATTTCACCTAAACTACCACCCATAATTGAGAAATCCTCTGAATAAATATATACGGGTCTTCCGTGAATAGTTCCAGAGCCTGTAATTACGGCTTCGCCATCAGGATTAGCTTCTGAAGAGACATTTTCATCGATCTCACTAAAAGAACCCTCATCTAAAACAAGGTGAATTCTCTCGTATGCAGTAAGCTTACCTTTTGGATGTTGAACTTTTTTGGCTCTCTCATCTCTTTTTTCAGCTAAATTTTCGTCTGACATGGTCGTCTTTCTTGTTTATTGTTAGTGTAAGTATTTGACCTATATATATGTAAAGAAGTAACACTATGAAAGTAGTTTTTTTTGAATCTATCCACAATACGCAGGATTATGCACTAGAGAATTTTGAGGCAGAACCCCTACTTGTGATTAGCTATTTCCAGGAAAAAGGTCGAGGTACAGATAATAAGGACTGGCAAAATGCTGACCAAGCATTGGCTTGTTCATTAGTTTTTACAGATATTCCAAAACCTTTTACAAAAACCTTAATTCCGCTAATTTCTGGAAATTCATTCATAAAAACGATTAATAATCTTCAACTCCAACTCAAATGGCCAAATGATATTGTGTTCAATGATTCAAAAGTTGGAGGAGTTCTAGTTGAAGAGAAAGAAAATAAAATATGCATCGGCATGGGAATAAACTATTTTTGGGATACCCCAGAGTTACCTAATGCCGCATCTTTATACGAAGAAAAAATAGATAATGAGACCATAAATCAAGATGCAACAACCTGGGCAGAACATACATTAGATACGATCCAGAACAACAGTTTTGATTTTGATGAGTATAAATCTCAACTGACAACACTTGGAAAGCTTATTGAATACCCAGAGGGAAGAGGGTGGGCAAGAGATATTGCAAAGGACGGCTCTTTAGTTGTTGAAACAATTTCAGGTGAGATGATTAATTTAACCTCTCCCTTAATATCAGAAGTGAAGTAGTTATCATTAGTGAAGGTGATTATTAAATGAAACAATTAGTCGTTGAGAGAAATAACCCAGTACCAGTTATTTGGGAAACCCCCATTCCTCAACCTGGTCCAAATGAAGTATTAATTAGGAATCACTACTCAGTTGTATCTTCAGGTACAGAACTTGCTTCAATTGAGTCAGCAAACAAATCTGTCACCGATAAATTACAGGATTCTTCAAATATCAGCAAGGGACTAGATCTTCTTAAAAAAGAGGGTCTAGGAGCTGTAATTGATGCTGTCTTTCCAAAAAACGTTTTACCTCTCCAGCTTGGATACAGCTCATGTGGAGAAGTTATTCAAACTGGTAAAGATGTAAAAGATTTCCATGTTGGAGATAAAGTTGTTTCTAATGGAGCTCATGCTGAATATGTAACCGTTAATCAGAATTTGTGTTCAAGAATGCCTGATGAAACCTCCGAAAAAGAAGCAGCCTTCACAGTTCTTGGAAGCATTGCCCTACATGGTTTACGACTTTCAGAAACTACTCTTGGTTCAAAAATAGTCGTCATTGGATTGGGTATTGTAGGACAACTTGTATGTCGATTAGCAGAAGCTCAGGGTTCGGAAGTAATTGGTATTGATCCAGACAAGAAAAGAACTCAAGGTAGAGCTAATTTTTATACTTCGATTGATGGAGCTATTAATGATAAAAGTATAAATTCAGAAAATGTAGATGCAGTTATCATCACAGCCGCGTCATCAAGTAACGAACCTATAGAAGTGGCAACACGAATAGCCAGGAACAAAGCAAAAATTGTCGTCGTAGGTGATATTCCTCTTAATATTTCAAGAAATGAATTTTACTATAAAGAGTTAGAGTTAGTAGTTTCAAAGTCCTATGGTCCAGGCAGGTATGATAAACAGTATGAGGTTCTTGGCAATGATTATCCAATAGAACATGTTCGATGGACAGAAAATAGAAACTTTTCTGCTTTTTTACAACTCTTACAAACAAATCAGCTCTCTTTAAGCGACATGATTTCTGAGGAGATAGATTTTATTGACTCTCCTTCGATTTATGAACGTTTTGATTCTGAAGAGAAACCCCTTTCAATTGTTCTCAGATATGACTTAGCAAATGAGCCGAAGATTGATTTTGAAAAACAGGACACTAAAAGTTCAACAGCTAGTAAAAAAATAAAACTAGGAATAATTGGTGCTGGAAACTTTGCATCATCAACTATTCTTCCAATTTTGAGAGAGCTAAAAAAAGAGTGTGAAGTAGTAGGAGTTGCATCCTCAGGGGGTTTAAGTGCTGAAGTACTCTCAAGAAATTTCAAAATAAAGAATAAATACTCGACTGAAAGTGAAATTTTTGAATCGGAAGAGATAGATGCAGTCTTTATCCTTACACAACATCACAATCATGCAGAATTAGTAATTAAAGCTGTTAATGCTGGAAAAGCAGTGTATGTTGAAAAACCTCTAGCTCTAGAAGTCGAATCTCTGACTGCCATTGAGGAAGCTATGTACAATGCAGAAAACCCTAAGATTTTCCTTGGTTTTAATAGAAGGTTTGCTGAAGCTACTCAATTTATTAAATCAAGGTTAAATACTTCTCCGGCAAACAGTATCAATTTTCGATTCAGTGTCCCTGCTTTAGATAAAGACCACTGGACAAATATGAAAGAAATTGGTGGCGGGAGAGTAGTTGGTGAAGCAGTACATGCAATAGATCTAGCTACATATTTATTTGACTCACTTCCACAAAGTATCTCAGCCTCATCACCCATTGACAAGGAAAATGACACAGCTTTAGATAATCAAGTATTTATTAATATTAATTTTGCCAACGGTTCTCACGCAGCAATTCAATATTTTAGTGAGACTAACCAAGCATTAGCTAAAGAACGAATAGAGGTTCATGGTGGTGGCAATTCTTATATAATGGAAGATTTCCAGATGCTCAGACACTTAGAAGGTTCTGATGATAAAAGTAAAGTATTTTCCAAAGGTAAGGGCCATAAAGAAGCTATTGAGACCTTTCTCTCCTATGTAAAAGGTGAGTCAAATAATCCATATACTTGGCTCGAACTCAGGTCTGTTGCTAAAGCAGCAATCTACTCTCAAGATTATATGAATTCAGGGTCTCAACACAGTATTTTTTCATAGATATGAATACTTCTTTCGATATTTATGAATTAAATAATGCTGTCCTAGAAGCTGCTAAAACTATAAAAGATATGAGAGATGATTTTACTATTGATTCAAAAGATGCAGTGGTGGACTTAGTAACAAATGCAGATCTTAAGGCCGAAGAAATTCTTATAGAAGCTATAACCAAATACTTTCCGGAGGATGGAGTTATTTCAGAAGAATCCGATGAAGTGATTTCCTCTAATGGAAGATCATGGTTAATTGATCCCTTGGATGGGACTGTAAACTACGCCAACAACATACCACAAGTAGCAATCACGCTGACTCTACTAATCAATAAAGTACCGGTACAAACTTATGTGTATGATATTTTTCAGGATGATTTATATGAAGGATATGTAGACAAGGGTGCCTATAAAAATTCTCAAAAATTACACGTTACAAAAGAAACATCACTACAAAAAGCAATCGTTGCCACGGGTTTCCCCTATGACAGGTTGGAGTTTGGGGAGCAATACTTACAGACCTTCCTCTCGATTCTCAAAATGACGGGTGGAGTAAGAAGGTTTGGATCGGCAGCACTAGATGTTTGCTGGGTTGCCGATAATAAATTTGATGCTTATTATGAATTTTTTATTAAGCCTTGGGACACTTTAGGGGCTAGCTTAATTTTAAAAGAAGCTGGAGGACTTGTAGTTGATGAACATGAAGCCTTTCCAACACTTTCATCAAACTTAATTATTGCTACAAATAGATCTATCCATGATGATTTCAAGTCTTTAGTTCTTAAAAATATAGATTCTGATTTAAAAGAAAGATTTAGTTAGTTTTATTTCTTTCATCAAGTTGCTTTTATCATCGGGTTAGGATGTCTGTCAGTTATTTTTATGTAGAATTTGAGGAGTTTTTAAATTTAAGTGTTGATGAACAGATGGTAATCTTGAATAGAGAATGATTAAATTAGAAGGAACAGAATTTCAAATAGCTGTTTGGAAAGAACTCCTTAAAATTCCAAAAGGCAAAACTAAAACTTATAAAGAAATTGCTGTCGCAATTGGAAGGCCAAAAAGCTCCAGAGCAGTTGCTAATGCTTGTGCACAAAATCCATATGCACCAGATGTTCCATGTCATAGAGTAGTTCGCTCTGATGGGTCTCTTGGGGGATACAGTACTGAAGGAGGGATTGAGCGTAAACGCCAACTATTAGAAATGGAATCAATGTAAATCAAATTTGTAGATTTACTTTAAGACAGTATTTTATTTTTTAAATAGTTGATATACGATAATTGGAATAACAATTAGCATAATCTCCCAGGTGTCCCATATAAGCTCTAGTTCCTCAATAAAGTTCATTACCATTTTTTTAGTAATAATTTTTTTCCAAACAGTATCCACCAAAAAAATATCATCCAAAATATCGGGAAAACTATAGATTCCTGTATCTCGAAAAGACTTAATATTGTCTCAATACCTAAAAGGCATATGATGAAAAGTCCAATAACAGCCAAATACGTTAAATTTAGTGATTTTCTCATCACTTTTATTATAATGGAGTACTAAAGAGTTATCCCAAATTGTTTCTTAACACTAATACTTATTAAGTAAAAAGAGCTTGAACAAAGTATGAATCCAAAAGTTGGAGGCATAAGGTTCCATAAATTTGTACCACCAAGATAGCTTCCATAGGTAATTGCATCATAGATCATCATTCCCCAGTTTGGGGTCCAGCCCACTTGTCCAAAAAAGGATGCAAAACCATAAGCCACGATTCCACTTGTTGTAACTGAGAGCATAAGAGCCACAGAGTATGGAATTATTAAGGGGAGGATATGCTTTAATGCAATTTGAAGCTCACTTGCACCGATAACCCTTGATGCATTCAAAAACTCAGAGTTAATGAGTTCTTTTACTCTTGTACTAATCACTAAATAACATACACCAAGTCCTCCAAGTAATCCGTAGATGAAACCCACTACTTCTGGACTAAGTTTTTCTAAAAAATCACCCGTTCCGAGAATCAGCAACACAATGGGTGGTGAGATTAAGACTAATCCTGAAGAGAACTCTCTTAATAAAAGATCAAATCGCTTAAAGAGAAATGGAATGAAAGTTCCAACTATTAAGCTTGAAATTAAGCCGGTAATAAATGAGACAATAGAAAGTTTAATTAACGGTTCCGACCCTGCTAAAAACATACTCAGAACATCTCTTCCAAGAGGATCTGTTCCTAACAAATGGGAACCGGAGGGAGTAACTGGATGTGGGAATACTGATAAATCAAAGCCCACAATTGGATCGTAAACATTTACTGGCCATATAGTTTTCAATAACAATATATGCGCTACGGATCCGGTCATCAGTAATAGTAAAAAGAAATATCCTAGTTTTCCATGATATGTTTTGTAGGTGCTTCTAAGAATCAATTTAAACATTTTGAGTACCCCTCAATTGAGGATTAAAGATTACCTGTGAAAATGTAATAATAAGACGCAATGTAGCTGTAAGAATTGCCAAGAGGAACAAAATAGCCATAGCCGCATTTGAGTCCTGGCTCATAATAGCCCTATAAAGCATTGAGCCCATGCCACCCCAGCCAGTAGTAGATTCAACAATCACTAAAGAGGCCACAGTGTAAGGGAGGTTAATCGCAATTCTTGTTGCAAAAGGAAAAAATGAATTTCTTATAATGTGATCTTTAAATATTTTCTGGTTTGAATAACCTATCGCCGCGGCAGTCATGATGTGATCTTCTTTAGAGATGTTTTGCACAATAATGTTATTAAATAATATGAACTCCCCAATAAGCAAAATAGTAAGTATTCCAATGGTTATAAATGCATTTTTTGAGTAGTAGAGCATAGTTACTATTTCTTTGGTTTCAAAGAAGAGTAAAACAAGCAGGAGTAATCCAGTTGCAAGAAGAATTTTCTGTTTTGGAATTGTGATCACTGTAATTATTTCAAAAAAACTAACAATGATGAATGAACAAGCAATCGCAAAAATGAGATATCCTAAACCTAGCTTTATTTCACTGAAAAGAAGGATTTCACTAGACGTGCCTGTAATTTCAAACTTTTCAAATAAACTTCTAAAAATATTTTCAAGTCGCTCACTAATTAAGAAATATATGATTGGAGGAAACAGGCTGATTAAAAGTATGCCAAAAACATCACTGAATATTTTCTCTTTACCCAAGCGCTTAACTTTTGTTTTTAATGCAGGAATCCTTGAGAGGTAAATAGAGATGATAAAAGATGGTAGAAGTATATGTAGTGTTGGTAAAACAGTATCAAGGACAGTCTTACTGGAGCGTTGTCTAAACCCACCTGGAGTAATTTCACCGCTAAAAACACTTTGTATCCATCGATAATATTGTTGTATTAAGGGATCACTTGCCCCTAAAGTTTCTCTCAACGCATCTAACTCTTCTTGTGACATCATTAAACGAAGTGGGGTTAAGAAATCACCTGGTATCAATATGTTTATTCCGTAGAACATAATGAGTAGAAAAATAAATATTGAGACTATAGAGGTAAGTAAATTACGAAGAAAAAATTTCAACACTTAAATAGTTTACTTCAAAAGTATATTTCACGACTCAACTCTAAGCTTTTCATCCGAAGTATCATAGTTAAATATGTACTTTTTTGAAATAGTAATAATTTTTCTCTCAGTTATATGCTTATTTTTAACTCGTTTTTCCGTAACAACTCAAAGAGTATTATTAAGTACCTTTTTAATAACAATTATTAGTCAACTTATTTTTGTTGGCTTGAGGTGGCAGTACTACCTAATTTATCTGTTCTTTATTTTAAAGTCAATATCTGCTTTGTTTGACTTTAAAAGCAGTAAAAAATTTCTAAGAGTAATTATTTCAATAAAAAGTTTTACACTAGTTCTGGTTTCCGCTGGGTTGTTATATATTTTTCCTGTACCAAGTTTCTCTGCAGGTGAGGATACTCAATATGCAGTTGGTTACGCAGAAGATCATCTTGTCTCTGAACAAAGGAAAAATCCTACTGCGTTCATTGAGTTAAGCAATCTTCAAGAAAATACATCTAGAGAGTTATTAGTCGATATTTACTACCCAAGCTTGGAAACTGCTTCATTTAATCAAATTGTTAAATCTAATGAAGGCAACTGGGGAGAGTACATTGTTAATTATTTAAATAGAACCTGGGAGTTAAGCTTGCCAAAGTTCATTCTAAGTCATTTAAAACTTTCAAGTTTCGAGGTAGAAACTGGACTTAGACCAGTAGAGGACAGCAAGTTTCCCATAGTAATCTACTCTCACGGTTGGGCTGGGGAAAAAATATTTGCTTCTGATCAGTTGATACATCTTGCAGCAAAAGGATATGTCGTTATTTCAGTTGATCATACTGGACTTGCGATGTTTACTGACTTACCTTCTGGCATAATCTTGAACACTGGTTCAACCGAAAACTCAACAAGCATTACTAGTGTCATGACCGAAATGGCATTAGATATCGAAGAGACCATTTCATATTATGAAAGTTTTTCTTCAGATTCAGATATTGCCACTATTGTAAAGAACTCTGCAGATTTCACAGACGTATCAATTATCGGTCACTCCACTGGTGGTGGAGCAGCAGTTTTGTATTGTGAGCTAAATACTTGTAGGACCTCCGTACTTCAAGATCCATTTCTTACACCCTTTATTTATGATGCTCGGGAGATAAATTTACGAAATAAAACAGCTGTCATTTACAGCGAAGACTGGTATAACGGTTATCTCGATAGCGAAGAGTTAACTGAGATAGAGGTCTTTAATACAGTTTTAAAAATTAAAGATGTTGAAATTGACGGATATTACATGAAGGATGCGAGACATTATGATTTTGTCGCTTTTGGTTCTATAAGTCCACTTGCAAAATACAGCTTTCTAAAGGGTTCTATTGAATATGCAGATTCTTTAAGCGTAAATAATTATTTTAATAGCATAGTTATTGGGGGCGGCATTCCAGATGAAAGTTATTCAGAATATTTAGTTTCTATTAAAAAATAATTACTCAAAGTGATAAAGATACTAAACCAAAAAATAATGGTATTAAGAGTAAAAAACCAAGCAGTATAATTCTTTTTGCATTCATAGAAAAAGTGTATCATTGAATTTATGAATGATAAAAAATTCTTCATAATATCTGTAGCATTTCTTGTCACAATAGTTATTACAGCATTAACAGATTTTGACTATGTTTCCATGGGTCTCTCCTTCATAGCCATGGCTTTTTGCTACTGGTATATGAGAACAAGATCTCCACAGTCATAAAGTGAGATATTACCAACCATTATTAGAATACTTTATTTGCTTACTCATCCTGATTACTTATACATCATTTGTGGAGATTGCACTTATTAACCTTTTAGTTCAAGCAATTTTATTCACAATCGTTGTATGCATTCCGATCTACAAAACAGGACGAATGAGTTATGTAGATATTGCTTGGCCATGGGGATTAGTTCTTTTAGGAATAATTAGTTTTATTTTTAGTGATGGTTACTGGGTTAGATCGTTACTAGTTAGCGGAATGGTAATTCTTGTTGGCCTCAGAATGGGATTGGGTGCAGTCAAAATGTGGAGATCAGGATATTTAGAAAAAGAATTATCACGTTATGAATATCAACATATTCGTTGGAAAAAGAAAGGCAAAGATAACACACAGCTTGCCCTTCAGGTAGATGCGATTTCTCAGGGTCTAGCTAATGCATCTTTTCTAGCATTGCCTATTTTTATCACCGCGACAAATACACAACAGTCATTTGGCCCAGTAGAAATACTAGGTATCTGCATTTGGGGAGTTGCTTTACTTATGGAGTCAATAGCTGACTTTCAGAAACTAGCTTTTCTCAAAAGAATGAAAAAAGAAGAGAAGCGTAATCAAGTCTGTAATGTTGGCTTATGGAAATATTCAAGACATCCAAATTATTTTGCTGAATGGATGGTATGGAATGGCCTTATCATTATGGCTCTTCCATCATGGCTTGCACTAAAAGATATACAATCAGAAATTTTTAATGATCAAGTCGATCAAATTCTTTGGTTACTGTTAGGAGCAGGTCTAATCTATGTCTCAAGAATGATGTATCTTACTCTCGTCTATGCAACTGGTGCTATTCCTGCAGAACATTATTCTGCCCAAAAAAGACCTGGGTATAAAGAGTATCAAAAAACAACGAATAGATTTTTCCCAAGACCTCCTAAGTAAAAAAAGAGTTGGTGTAGATACTACAAGGGTATGCACAGGGTAAGCAGTACCTACATTTAACCAACATCTTTTGTGACTGGTGAGCATTGAAAGTACTAAATAAATTTATGTTCATCCAACGCTCTAAGTTAAGTATTGCATCGACCTAAGACAGAAATTTTCAATGGAAAGCAGATTTTAAAGTAACTCTACCGCCTGCTTAATAACCTCTATTGTTTCATTACGCTGATCTTCTTGTAGTGACAATAACTGCAGATAAACAGCCTCAATTCCAACTTCCTGCCACATAGATAAAGTTGCGGCTACTTCATCAGGGGTACCGTAGAGATAGTTTTTCTCTTTCCATGTAGTAGCTATCTCTTCTTCAGTTTGTGCCAGAGCTTTAGCCGCAGTAGTTACTGATTCTCCAACACGTTCTTTTGTTAAACCTACGACTGGAGGACAGGCTGTAGTAATTTCTAATGTCGAGACATCTCTACCATTTTCAGCTGCAACTTCTTTAAACAAAGAGATGCTATTAACTAATGTCTCTTTAGGTCCAGCGTATATATTGAACTCTTCCGAATACTTTCCAGCAAGGGTAGGGGTTTTCAGTTTTCCTCCACCACCAATAATGATAGGTATGTCTTGTAGGGTTGCTGGCTCAACAGGAAACTGTTCAAGCTGATAGTACTCACCCTGAAATCCTTTATCATTTCCAGAAAGAGCTTCTCTGATATAAATGAGTGACTCTTCAAGCATTTCAAATCGAGTTTTTAAATCTGGGAATGGTATGCCGTAGAGATCATGTTCAATTTCTAGCCATCCTGTGCCAACACCTAATCGAAATCTACCTTTTGCCATGTCATTTATCGTTGAGGCCATTTTGACAAGTACGCTTGGGTGTCTGAAAGTTATCGGTGATACAAGTATGGAGTACACCATTTTCTCCGTATCTCTTACTAAACCAGCACTTGCGGTTAGTAAATCTAGAGCTGGAGTCCCATCATTTTTATCATGTCGTTGTTTCCCAACTATATAATGATCAGGAAGACCGATTCTTTCGATGTCATTTAATTCTGACCATTTAGAAAGTGAAAGGAGGGTCTCATAACTTCCTCGTGCCTGTAGGAATAATTTCATACTTTTAGACTAGCTGTTATGTACCAAAAATGAGGAACATCAAACCAACACCACTTGCTAGTACAACCATAATCATCAAAGCATTTTTATATGTTTTAGAGTTTTTCCAGTCAATGTTTAAAACATTTAGAGCAATAGATAAAAATAAGGCTAGATAAATGACTACTTCTGAGATTTCCATATGGCTAGTTTAGTCTGAAAATTTTCTCAATTAAATCATAAGCTTTGTCTTCAACAGTCTCTAGTTTTGTAAATAAGTCAGAGTTAACTTTTCCTTCTTCTTTCCAGACTGGAACCATGGCATTCCAAATACCTTCACCTTTTAATCGTGAGTAGAGAGATGCGCCAATATGAGTAATAATAACTAAATAACTTAGTGATGCTGAAAATTCATGTAGCCCTATGGCTATCCCCATTCCCCTCATGTCAAAAGAAATGAGTGCCGCAATTACTAGACCCGTAGTTGGTAACATTATCAAACTAAAATATACGAGTTGGTGTACAGTTTTTGCAATAAACAAATGTCCTTTTCTCATCTCTTCATGTGCACCAAGAAGGGTTGGAGTTCCTCGCATATAAAAGTATCGAATTAAAACAATCACTAAGAATGCGATAGCGAATACAATTTCAAAATTTAGAAGAGAGGTGTCTTCTAAATCCTCTAGATCATCAACTTGTTTAAATATGCCATAAGCGTAAAGCACTGTAAATGTCCAGTGAGTAAATTTTGAGATAGTTGTATGAGTATTCACAGAATATAATTTAGCAAATCTATAAACAAATGAATAGATTGAAAAAATATAAATGTAGTATTGATAAATCATGTTTGATATTGAATTAAATATAAAAACAATTCCGCAGGTAGTTGAGTTGTCCAAAGAAGATTTACTTAATGTAGTTGATGGTTGGTCTATTTCAAAATTAGAAGGTATGTGGAAGGGTATTTCAGAGGATTCTGTTGAACTTCAAATAGTCTGCAATGTCGATAAATCAAAAGAAATTGTAAACATAATTTTATCTAAAGCAAAAGAACTTAACCAAGATTCCATCATGGTAGGTAATACATTTATATCTTATAAATAAATAAGACAATTGATCCAAAGAGATACCTTTTATTTATATCGCTCATAACATTCAATATAAACTTTTGGTGTAATTGTTTTTACAACTTTAGATACAGTCTTTTCAGGAAATAACTCTACTTTTTTAAAACGTAAACACGACTTACCCATATCTAATTTTCCTACTTCATCTATTACATCTTTAGAAAAGGACTCATACAACTCTTTGTCACAATAAACACCATGTAAATAGAGTGCAAAATGATGCTTCTGTGCTGCTAAAGACATCAGACTTAAGGGTTTCTTGTTGTATGTTTTCGGATAGGTTGAAAGAGGTATTTCATAGTTAATCATTCCCCAGTCCATCGTTTCTTTTATTCCTTTTGGTAGATTCTCAAGAATTAATTTTCTAACATATTTAATCACTTTGGCTTTTTCACTTTCGAGTTCATTAATATATTGCTGAACTGTTGTCGCTGAAGAGCTAACCAATTTTTTTAACCAAACTAATAAATCCTAAAACAGAACTTGAAATGAAAGTTAATAGAAAGAAATAATTTACAAAAATGTTGGAGTCTTCAAATACATACATCAACGGATAAGAGATGTATGCAGATGCAAAATATAGAAGAGTTTTATTTATTTGCAATTTTTTAATAAATGAGAACTCTGTCTGCTTCAAAAGTTAACTCAACTAACTTATTAGGAGTTGCAGGCGTAAAGCCAAGCTCTTCTAATTGTTCTTTTGTAATACCACGAGCGGCAGCTGATTTTCCAGATGCATATAAATGTGCACCCTTTTCCTTTAGTACAACAAGATGATCTTCAAGAGTTCCTAATCCAACTCCCTGCATTTCTTGAGTGGTTATTTCATGGAGACTTGTTACCCCATCTCCCGCACAGAAAATAGTGACTTCATTACCATCTTGAATAGCTGATTTTGCGACTAAAAATCCTAAGACTGCACGACTTGGATTTTCAACTCCTGTAATTATATGTACTAACAATTTATTCATACCTCAATATTAAAACTAAAGACTCGATAATATCTATTAGTTATGAATTTTCTCTCCATGATTAAAAACAAACTTGGTGCACTGTCTATCTCATTAGGAATTTTTGCAGTTGTCACCACTATTAACTCCCAAACAATTCAACTTACACTTTGGGATAGAGATTTCGAAAAACCAATTGCTATCTTGCAATGGGTGAATCTCTCCTACTTATTAATGGCTGCTGTCTCAACTCTATTAATTGGTAGATTTGCTGATTTAATTGGAAGAAAAAGAATGTTTATCTATGGTCTTTTAATCTACGGACTTTCAACATCTCTTCTTGTTGCTGTAAATTCTTTTGAACTTTTACTTGTTGCTAGGGGGCTCCAAGCATTAGGGGCACAATGTGTCATGGGTCTTAGTGTTGGTCTTATGACAACTATGTTTGGTGATGAGAATAGAGGATCTGCAGTTGGATTAATTGCCTCAATTGGCTCTGTCTCTGTACTGTTTATCCCATTAACTATTGGCTACTTAGCTGAATACAACAACTGGAGGCTGTTTTTTATCTTACCAGTAGCAATGTCTTTTATTAGTGCATATATTTTGCTTCGAGTAAATCTTGGTACAGAGACTGTAACAATTGATAAAGTAGATGTTAAGTCTTTAGTGTTTATTACATTAATACTTTCTAGTTTCTCATCAGCACTTACATTTTTTAGAGTTGAAAATATTACAAATACTATTAGCTTTCTTCTTCTCTTTTTATGTCCTTATTTTATTTGGTTGTTCTACAAAAGACAGAAATCTGTTGCTAACCCTATCTTTCCACGAGGAGTGTTTTCAGATAAACGATTTCAAATCTCTCTTTTCACAATTGTTATCTACTTCATCTCTATTGGTGGATGGTCGATTCTCTCCCCATATTTTTTCACACAGGGTTTAGGTTTAAACTCTTTTGAGTATGGACTCATTGGAACAGGGTTTGGTTTAATTCTTGTACCAATGGCGATTGTTGCTGGAAGAATTTATGACAAAAAAGGACTGAGAACTTCTCTTTATATTGGAGCTTATGGAAATATTATTGCTGGGATAATCTGGTTAACAACTCCTTATTTTCTTAATATTCCTTATATCCTGCTTAATGGAATTTTTGGTATTGCCCCAGTGGTATCTTCTGTTGCAACCGATGCTGAGATAATGTCTAAGTTCAATCTAGAGAACAGAGGGACGGGTTCAGCCATGATTGAAACCCTCCATGTAATATTTGCTTTTGCTGGAACAGTTCTCTACTCAACAATATACGATTTTTCATTAGAGATATTTGTTGGAGGCGAAGCAACATATAGTACAGAAATGTTCTGCTTTATTACAGGTATTCTTGCAATAATTAATTGGGGTATCCTTGCTATTCTTGTGAAAAAAAATGAGTCGCAACTTCAATAAAAAGGTAGTCAACTCGTTCCCAGTTAATATTTAAATCGATATCTTTCACTCTTATTGAAATTTTAGCTTTCCTCGTCCTCTTCTTTTTCCTCTAACTGAGAGTAAATATCTTTTCCTGAACCTGATGCTAAGACCTTACCGAAGAAACGTACTGCTATATAGGCAAAACCTGTAGCCAGAATCACCTGACCAGGCCTGTATTCAGGAGCTAATATTGGCCATCCAAGAGTTGCAATAACCAGAAGTCCTATCCAGGCTTTTGACTTATATTTCATTAATTAGATTTTAACTGACTTTGTGCCTGTTTAATGATTAATCCTGATGGATAATATTTCCATTTACAAGAATCTTAAATTTAAGTTTAAAAAAGAATGATACATATACTTCAATAGATTTAATGTCTTCAGATACATCATATTTAGAAAGAAGTACTTTTTTGCCGGTAGCAATTTTATCTTTGTTTTGATCTAAGTGTTCACCATCTAGATAAAGGTCAGCAGCACCTTGGAGTTTCCAATTCCACCAATTGGATACTTTGATTTCTCTTCCATTAAAATCAACTGTGCGCTCTTCTAGATTTGGTGTTGCAGTTTTCATTAGTTTAAATATTATCACAAACTCAATTAAACGAGTATGTTTTGGAAAAGAATGGGCGTCATTTAGGCGTCAAACTTATTTTATTCTTACTAGATTCCCGAAAAACCCTTGTGGGCTCTACAGGATTTGAACCTGTGACTTCTTCCTTGTAAGGAAAGAGCATTTGTAAGGCATTAAATTTTACTTACTTTCAAATATTTTCTCATAACAAACTAAACACATGCCAAGTGTTTGTTGATTGGGAATCATTTTAGAGCACTCAATACAGAAATTATTTTGTCGAAATTCTAGTTTTTTCATTTGGAATTTCAAATACAAGTTAATTTTTTCTGCCTGTTTAGTAATTAACTCTTGTTGTTCTATGAGTTTCTTTATTGTCTTTACACCAGTTACTCTTCGTTCAACAACTACAAGAAAGAGCAAGAAGGTCACATACGCCATGTCTATAGAAGTCTCCATTAGATCATCTCCTTTTTAATTAGATCCGGATCACCGTATATTCTTACACAGGAAATTAATACATTAAAGACTTCCTCTTTATGATCTGGTTTCATTTCTTTCGACAGGTAGACAATATCCATCGTTGCCCTTATTAAGGCATTTACCCTTGGATTATTGATTTCCCACATTGGAGATTTTTTAATCTCTATATCTAGTAGTTCATCATGCATACAGCAGTGGCTCCTTTTACATTGTTATTGTTCTGTAATCCGAGCTCAATGATTCATACACAGTGTTTTCTAATTATGATGATTGAGTAAAAAGACAGTACTGTCTCTTTTGTTTACATTATTTAGACTCTAAAAAATGCAATTGGTTACTGGGTTTTTTAGAAGTCCCATTCTGGCTCATAAGGAGTCACCAACCAAGACATTTGACTATATTCTCTAAGAATATCTGCGTAAGGACCATCTTTGTCTAAATTTGAAGCTATTCCAGCCCAAGGTATGAGGATTAATTCTGCACCTTGTGCATATCCACTTACCTCGTATTCCCAAAAATTAATAAATAAACCATATTGTGAAATAGCTACGACAGAACAACATTTTTCAAGATCTATGAGTGATTTTGGTTCCTTTTCGAAATATTGATTACACAGATCTTCATATAATGGTGAACAAACTTGTAATTGCATTTCGTGCAAAAGAACATCTTCATATCCTGAATTTACATCAAAAAGCTTAGTAATTGAAATCTCACTACAGTCCCTCAAATCGAAATTTAAAGATACAGGATAAGAGACAGGATGAGCAGCACCAAAGCTATATGATTGGTTTGTAATGATTACGGAAACTACAAAATCAGAGACCTCTACAATATCATAATAAACCAGGAGTTGCTCCCAAAACTCATACCCATCTTCTTCAGCATCTTTAGGTGTGTAGTTTTCAAGAATACTTTTTTTATCACTGATAAAACTATTCATGGTATTTGTGATTGCCGTATTTATCTCTTTGCTGCAAGCAATATCATCATTGAATTGAGGAAAGTCAATTTGATATATAAAGTAATCAATGTAATCATGATCAGGATCAATTGTTTTCTCTTCATAGGCATGAGTGGCTTTCGAAACTAATGGAATACTTTGCCAAGGTGCATACCTAAGTACACCTCTGTTATATCTATAATCACGGACAGAGGTATCTTGAATATCCTGAACTACATTTTCTACTTCAGGACTATCTAACTGGGCTAAAAAATCTTCAGGAATCTCAATCTTTACTCTTGTAGCTAGAACCCACTGAGAATCACATATCTCGACTACCTTTTTACAATCATTAATTGCAGTGTCATATATATCGGTATTAACAAAAGTCCACCAGATTCCATCCTGAAAAAAAGGTATCCCGAAAGTGCTCATCCATTCATCGGAACTTGCAGTATCACAATATCCCCAAAAACCATCAGGATTATAAGCATCAGTATCTGTTAATTGAACGGGATGTGTTTCGTCTATATACCCGGCTGGACTCGTTCCTCTAACTTTTTCATTACAAATAAAATCCTCTAGATAGAAATATCCTCCTTTTCCTTCAAAATAATCAAACTCTTGATCCATTAATTCACGGAGAGCGTAAGTTATGTTAAGCTCTTTATCTGTTAAAGGTCTATTTTCTTTTAGAAGAGGTTCCCAATAATTTTCAAAATTACTAAAGGCTTGTCCCCAGTCTATACCTTCACCAGCCTCCATAGCAGTTGTTGTAGATGAAACCTGAACAAAAGTGTTTGTTTCCTCAGAGTTGTTTGTTTCTATGTTTGATGAACATGCAACAAATATTAAAAGAAAGATTGAGAAGGTAAGTTTATAAAAGCTCATTAATTGTCTCCACAATGTCTCGATAGGTAACGTGTGGATACTTTTCTCCAGCATATCCAAAAATTTTAACGACATTTTCAGGTAGACATTCTTCGCCGTAAATAGCACCAAGCATCGCACCTGCAACTGCAGAAGTTGTATCTGTATCATCACCAACACGGATACAGGTATGTATAGCTTTTAGGTAATGTTCTTTTGGTGATATTCCATCATCCCAAGTCTGATAGATTGCTCCAATAGCCAAAGATAAAGTGGTGACTACGTATCTATTAGGATTTAATGTTTTTAAATCTGCATCCAGAGCATCACTTACGATTCCTCCCAGCTTTCCTGCTTCAAGTGTTTTCATCCAATGATGTAAAAATTTATAAAAATCTTTTTTATTAGCTACTTCCTCATATGGGTCAATCAATTGATGTAGTAGAAATAAAAATAGCCTACAACTTTGTTCAGAGTCTACGTGTGGATGTGTAAGGTTATTTAATGCCGATGCTGTCCTCATTATCCCAAAGTCATCTTTAATTCTTCCTACATGAAGCGGAATTAACCCAGCTGCAATTCTCATTAACCCACCATTACCAGCAGTCATTGGGTTATTTAAAGTTATTTCTTTTGCAATTTTTGCCATAACTTCCTGTTCGCTGGGATTTTTTTTCTTATAGGCTTCTGTCTGAGATAGAACATTATAAGTATGCATTCCTTTGTCTGGCGCACCTTTATACCAGTCAATAAATAATTCAGATAAAAGTTCATAATCAACAAATTCTGGATTGGAGTTGCTCGAATTTATTGCTTTTAAGGTGAGGTATGTCATTGCAGTATCGTCAGACCATTCATATTTTTTATGTGCAGTAATTTTTGGTATTTCTATAAAATCTATAACTTCGTCTTCGCCAATTTTTCCCTTAAAAAATTCATAACCAGCACCAAGAGCATCAGCATACGCCAAACCAAGTATGACTCCTCTATATTTAGTTAACACCCTATTCCTCTTTCTATTTCATTTTTCATTAACAATCCTCCAGAGGTTCTCCCAAAAGTTATCAACAGTTCTCTCAACAAGACCTATGTCCTTCACATTTAATCCGCTTATTCTATTTATGCATCTTCTAAAAAATTCAATATATTCATCTGGCTCTCTACGAATCCATTTATCGTCTATTTTAATCTCTATTATTAAAAGCTTCATCTAACCTCCCAGTTGTCTCTTTGCAACGATTTGTTCTAAATAATTTACTCTAAAAATCTAAATCACTTCTGTCTTAACAATTTTTACCCCAGGAATACTATTGATGTAACCCTTAAAGAAATTTTCTCTTTGTTCAGCAGTCCTTATACTTTCATCAGTTACTTCAATATGAAGTACTAATGTTTTAGTTTCTCTCATAAGTAGAACCTCCTTTGTGTTTTTATTCTCTCTTTTGCATAAGCAATTTTTTTAGGGTCTCCACTTAGGAGAAACTCTTTTTTAGTAAAGTACTTCGTTCTGTCATTCGCTCTAAGTACTCCATATTTTCTTGCATACTCTGGCCATAGAACAGAGTTTGGCCAGCCTGTTTTTCTATAAAGTATGCGTCTACCTATTGCTGTATTTCTATAAAAGCCTCGTTGAGTAGAGTTCTTTACTTTTAGTAACAAATAATTAACAATCATTTTTAAATTCCTCAATTAATTCTTGGATATGATCATGACAATCCTCACAAACTTCAACTCCAGATAAATTAGTAAAAAAAGGTTTTTCACACATTCCGCAGATTAAATTTAATGTGTCTGCAACTTCTTTACTAAACGAAAGAAGGTGTAAATTACGTATAAAACTATTTTCTTCTGCATCACTATTAAAAACCCCCATTTAGTTTTCAATTCCTTGTAGTTCAATCAGGTAGTCATAAACTCCAGGCTTTTGATAGCAAGCCTCCTCAATATTGTCTTCATAATAGGAAACTCGTTCCTCCGAGAGACCCAGTTTGTTTATTACTTCTTGTCTCCCTAAGGATCTTTTGGCAGTCTTATAACTATATGAGTTAGGTGTTAAATCCGGATGGTATAAGATTTGTAGCTGCATTAAATCAATGTGACTTAAGTATGGAACCCGTGGTCCTGAAAACTCATAGGTCATTGCTGATGTCCAGCAGAGATTGTGACCCAAACCAAGAGCATGCCCAATTTCATGAATGATTATATGGGAACGATAGTCACCTCGTTTACTGCTATCAATCCAGATGTAATCTTTAAAATTCGCAAAGTAAACCCCTACAAAACCTTCAGTCTTACAACCTATGTGTTTGCCGAGCTTATCTTTGCAATCAGTAAAGTGAATTGGTAAGGTAACATCTTTTGTTTCACTGGAGTAAGAGATATCTAGACCAGGAGCTACAACATGTAAGGCCTGTATCATTTTGTTTACATCTTCTAAATCAGACTTAATAACATCACCATAAAGCCCAATGACTGTTTTGTTATTCCTAAGTTTTTTATGTCTAACAGGTTGGTCTTCCCACTTATAATCACCATCATTACTTGGTTCGAAAATGAGATCCTTGCCAAGCAAAGCTAATCCAGCTTCTAATGAAGGAAGCTCTGCTCCAGATTTTCTCAAGTCTTGATACTCCATAAACTTTTCTATAAAGGCATCTTCTCCCGAAGCCTCTATCTGTAAATTTTCAATATCATACGGCTCGAATATACCATCAGCAAAAAATGGCTCCATGTTTTCAAAGTCTCTAAATCTCTCAACTGGAATCGTCGTTACATTTTCCTTAACACAGGCAACTGAAGAAGAAGTCCCCATACTGATTGCTTCAAGTTTTACATCTAGGGGATATGTTTTTTCCAACGAAGCGAAGTTTGATTTATAAAGTGGTAGTCGAACTGTCGCAACATCGTGATAATGCGGTACAAGAGTTTTTGTAAAGTTATGGTACTCAAAACCTTTGGTACTATGGTTCCAATCTGCAGCATCAGGAGAGTAGGGTTCAGTTATTACATAGAGATTTCGAATCTTGTAATCTCTGTAGTTGAGATTATTGAAATCTACTACAAACTCAAGGGTTTCTAGATCTACTTCATATTCAATGTTATCCCAAAATTCTGGACTATCGCACTCCATCTCAAGAGTAACGACACCCATTTTCTCTGCCGTTTCAGATTTAATCATAAACTTTACACCATTCTTTTCATGCATGACATAGCCAGGTTTAAGGACAGAATTTATTTCTAAATCATTTTTTTCTAATATATGAGTAAGTGAAGCACCTACTTCATCTACAGCAAAAAGTCCCCAACTTCCAATCCACACTGAAGCCATAAAATAAACGTATAGGGTTTTAAGCACTCTCTTGAATCCAATCGTTTATCTCTAAAGCAAACTTTGATCCACCAATATGTGATGGCTCTATGGGGTTTGCGTAATCTTTTGGTTTAGTAAAAATATTTCTCAGCTCTAAAACCTCAGCATTATAGGTATTTGCAGTGGAGTAGACGATGTCATTCAGCATCGAGACCATTGCCTTAGAAGAAAGTGCAATATCATACAATAGGGGGTCGTTCAATAGATTTCCTTCATAAACTGTACATAACAAAATATTAGAATTTTGCAGTGACAGTTTTTCTACAATGGTCTGATACCTTCGTTTAATTGGTGCCATAATCCCAACAGATTGCTCAAAAACTTCATTTGCGGTCAACTGTTCTGTATTTTTTAAGAAAAACATATTTTGTAGAAGATCATTACCACCAATGGAGAGCACTTGATGCGTTGAGTAGTAGGGCAACTTATCTAACTGTGCATGAATAACATCTTTTGTTGTATGACCATCAACTGCAATGGAGTTAATGACATCATCAGTTAAATTATGTAGGTGTTCAGTGACACTAAGTTCATGGGGGCCCACGTAGACTTTATTATCAATAATGCTGTCGCCAAGGAGATTAACAACCGCCATTATTGTCTTCTTCCTACATGACCAATATGAAAGGAGTCACAGTAGGAACAAGAGTAGGAGTGAATGAGTGAACTAGTACGCCTACTAGCTCGCAGTGCAATCCGTGTAGCTTCTTCTTTTGTGTGATACTTCATTTTTCTTTTACAACTCCAGCACTCATTGCACAAGCAAGGAGTTCCATTGAACGCAGACCAACATAAGGTTGATCTGTAAGGAGTTTGTAGTCTCGTCATCGTAGCCCTTTTTAGTGTTTGTCACTATTAATATACACGTTTTTGGTGATTAGTACAATTAATATTAAAGTTTTTTAGTACATAGCACTATAAAGACATTCTTTGTATACTTATCTTCATGACTGAGAGATATCCACTATCACTAAATGCTGTGAATGTAGTCTGTTTTAAAATAGACTGGGATGAACGTGCCTTAAAAGTTTTGCTTATCAAGAGAAACATTACACCACAAAAGAACAAATGGTCTCTCCCTGGTGGCTTTGTGAATGTTGATGAAACTGTTGAGGATGCAGCTCTACGAAAATTCGTTGAAGAGACAGGTATCGCTCCTTCATATTTATCTCAGGTGAGAACATACTCTGATAGTAAAAGAGACATAAGAGAGGTTGGCAAAGATAAAGTGAGGGTAGTCACGACATCTTTTATTGGGGTTTACACCTTTGATAAAGATCCAGTTTTAACAGAGGATAGTTCTGATTATGAATGGTTTAAAATTCCTAGAAAATACATACAACGCTCAGTTCCACCATTAGCTTTTGATCATGATCAGATTTTATTAGATGCTTCTAATAGAGTGCGGAGAAACCTTGAATTCAGTGGTTTAGCAACACGTTTTCTTCCTGATTACTTCACTTTAGGTCAGATTCAAGACGTTTATGAGACAATATGGGAAGTTGAACTTGATCCTGCCAATTTTAGAGATAAATTAACAAATGTCGATGGTTGGATACGTGAAGTGAAGAATCCACCAGAGGATTTAAAGGGAAGAAGGGGAAAACCTCCAACATGGTATAAAGAACACGATATACCTCAGTTTGAGCGCATGATAGCTAATCCTGATGGTGCGATTATAAGAGAGAAGGAGTCCGAGTATCAAAAGAACTTAGACGATATGACTTCAGAGATTCCAATAATTAATATTGCAATAGAAGAATAGTAGAAAGTACCAGATGGCAAACAGACCAGTATTCCTTGCAAGCGATGAAGAGGGTGTTTTTTTCGAACAAAAAAATATAGAGTTTAAGTGGTTTGCTGGAATGGCATCTTCACAAAAACAAAAGTCAGTAAAGAGCCTTCACAAAGCCGCTCAATCTGAGGGTATATCC
>JACKQG010000315.1_pt1 | contig 71660 bp, 66 predicted proteins | sample 8237621 | NCBI WGS metagenome assembly JACKQG01 (sample SAMN15677084, study PRJNA649215) | marine metagenome | biome: marine; feature: Black Sea; material: saline water; isolation source: suspended particulate matter (SPM) from the Black Sea western gyre | collected 2013-06-09/2013-06-10 | depth... | reverse complement strand
GAATTCGGGCGATTCTACCCCTTATTGCCCTGTCCAGTTATTGGGGTCCACTTCACACACAACGTATCTACGATGTTGCATTTAGCCCCGATGGCAAGTTCATTGCTTCATCGAGCGGAGATCAAACTATTAGGTTGTGGCACATAGAATCCGGAGCCGACGGAGTATCGCTGGTTGGTCATACCGACCACGTAACCAGCATTGTGTTTACTCCAAACGGACGACGTCTGCTGTCGGCCAGTCGCGACAAAACCATCAAAGTCTGGGAACTGGAGCGAGGTCTAGAAGTCTTAACGCTGCGCGATCATTCCAGATCCGTCAATGATATCGAATTGAGCGAAGATGGTTCCCAGCTTGTATCCGTGAGCGACGACGATTCTCTAAAGCTGTGGAATGCTCGTCCACTTGGAATTCCGTAGTCTCCACTTTTCCTTTAGGTCTTCCTTATGATCCCACGAATCTTCGGCGTTGTTACGACGCACATCGCACTTATCATGTTCGCGTCCGTATTTGCATATGCTCAACCACCCGCAGCCGCGCGCCTTCCGTCGCAATCGGATGAAGATCCCAAGCAGGAATTCAGAGTTTGGACCGACAAGAACGGTTTGAAGGCAGAGTTCGCATATCTTGGCGTTCGCGAGCGTCTCGTCTTCTTCCGACGAAAAGACGGCCGGATGATATCCGTTTTGCTCGACAATCTTAGTTCTGCGGACCAAACAGATGTCAAGCAACTAGCTGGTGACGACCTCGTTATACCTTCGAGAGTTGAGAATCCACCGAATCCCACTTCCACGGTGCCGAGGATTGCCGATAGCTCGGCTGTTGGACGGTCGTCTTCGGGGCGACTTCGTCAAGACGTGCAACTCGCTCAACCCTTCGCTAAATTTCCGCACCCTAGCTTTGTCAACCAAATCTACTTTTCACCGGACAGCAAACTCCTGGCAACGCAACACTCCAACAAGCAGACATTTGCCTCAAATATTCCAGGGATGCGCGACCAACCGGGATATGTTGAGCCGACGAATATTAAGTTCTGGAGCCTGGAATCACTCAAAGAGATTGCATCTGGTGTCGGGAGGGATAATGAGGTCATTTCCAACAAACTGGCGATTTCGAGCGATGCAAGGTGGTATGCGGTAGTCGGAAGTGCGGAAAAGTCCGATTCCGTATTCATTCGCTACTTGGAGACGCAAGAAGATCGAATTGAATTGGCAGATCTTCATTGGTCCGCCCGCGTCGCCTTTTCTCCCGATGGAAAATGGTTTGTCATATGGGACAAATTGGCCGTACATGTATTCGAAATGCAAGGGCTCTTGAAACAGACGAGACTCGCATTGAATAAGGCACTCGTGACCTTGCCCACTCGAACACAAGTCAAGAGCGTTCACTTCAGCCAGTCTGGCGACCTGATCACTCTCTACGAGAGTGATACGCATGGCTCGATCTGGACGCTATCCGCTAAACCGCGGCAAAGTACATTTATCAGAAACAGTCCAGGCCGTCTGAAATCTCTTTCGTTCTCTACCGACGGGAACCGCTTTGTCGTTGTAACAGAGAAGAATAACGTAAGTCTGTATGATGGAACGACGCGACGAAAAATTGTTTCGATTAGTGACAACCGCTCCGAAGCTCAGATGTCACCAGATGGCAAACGAGTCGTTCTACGGACTAATAGTGGCATCGCCCTATGGGATTTAGAGCCTCTCCGAGAACGGTGGGTAGTAGGGGGGGCACGCGTATGGGCCTACTCACCGGACGGAGAAAATCTAGCCACATGTGACACCTCGACGGTGTACCTGTGGAAAGTTGAAACACTCTTGGCACACTCACAATAGTACGTCTTTAGAGTAAAACACAACTGTTTCAGAAGGGTACGCTAAATGGTACGCGTAAAGTGTCAATGCGGTCGGACAATCAAGGCTGCCGACCGATACGTTGGCCGCAAGGTGAAATGCCCGGCCTGTCAACAGACTATTGCCATTCCCTCAGCAGCTCCACAAGAAGTAATCGATCCTCTCATTGAAATTGAAGAGCCGAAATCCGAAAGTAGCGCCTCGCCGTGTTTTCCCAATCCGAGTGAAGAGAGGATGCAGAAAGTCCATGAGTCGCAAAGTCGAGCAAAAAACAAGCCCACGCCTAAAACACCGAGTCGAGTCCGACAAAGCAGCCTAATAATTATCGGGATCGTTGGTGTATCCTTGGCCCTCGTTTTCACGATTGCTGGTATTGGCGTTGGTTTGTGGCTATGGATGGGTCCCGATGATGATCCCGCCCCTGTCCCAATGGTCCAGGATCTTCAGAAGGTCGTTCCAAGACTAGTTCCGATGAACCCCATAACTCTAAGTCCTGGCGAATCGGTGGATGTAGGTGTCAAAATCGAGCGGCATGATTTTCCAGGTTCCATATCGCTCAGCATTGATGGTTTGCCAGACAACGTAGTCTCGAACTCGATCGTGATATCAGAGGGACAATCTGACGGAACGCTAACACTCTCGACAGATGAAGAGGTGCCAGCGGGACATACCGATGTGATCGTGGTTGCTTCCGCCGGCAATTGGCAAGAGACGATATCGTTGCGACTGTTGGTGACGTCGGCAAGCCAGTCTCCGTTGCCCGATACATCGCCATCCAACGACGGGCCAACGATCGACGAGTTGCTCCTGCTCGAAGAAGCGGTCGCCAAATGGAACCCCACCAGCGATGATCAGGTCGCACTTGGTTCGACGCTCGCAGATCGTCGGTCCGAAACACTGTTTGGGTTGGACGAGACACAACTAAGCAGTTTACTCTCACGATGGCATGCGGCGACCGAGAAACTCGGTTCGAGTGTTTCGAATGCACCGCCTGGCAGTGCACCATTTGGTGGCTTTGGGCCGGGTGGACCTCAGTTTGGTCCCCCCGGCAATTCAGAGTTTGGGCCTCCGGGGTTCGGGCCTCCAGGTGTTCCCCCATTCGGTCAGCCAGGAAGTTCATCTGCCCCTGGGCAAGCGGAAGGAATCAGCGCACGAGGAATCCCAGAGGTGTCGGACCAGGATCGACTGCTGCTTGTCGGACAACTTCACGGAGTGAGGGTATTTGACAACAAGACATGGGTCTATCTTTGGCAAGTCGATCAGCCGAAAGGAAATCTCCCCGGCGCGCCCCCAACCTATATCGCGATTCAGTTCGATGATCGGCGAGTTGCCGAATGGATGGCCGACTACAAAGTGGGCGAGATCGTACGCGTCGCCGCGACATGTACCAACTGGCAGAATCCGCGAATGCCGTCGGTCGCCGCGCCAAAGTACATGACATCAATGAGGGCGTTCGAAGATGCGAATGGTAAGAAGCGACTCTATTGGTGTTTTCAAGGCGAAGGGATCGAAAAACACTCGGCTCCCAAAGACACGTGGATCGACGCTCGCCTCGGTCGGCTCGTTCAACTTGATAACTCAGCCGAGTTACGTCGCTCTCCCGGCCACATCTACCGAAACCTACCTGCTCACCGCGGGACGTCCGGTCGAATTACGGCGAACTTTGACTCCGTGCAGGACCGTGATGGCAGGATACTCGTGTTCTTGACGCTGCAGGAATCATCGGAAGGGCCGCTGACATTAGTTGTCGATATGGGAAAGGCTGTCACAATTAACCAATTCGTTGGATACAACAGAGGAGTAACCGTCGAAGCCGATGTGACCTTGGCGGACTTTTCAATCACAAGTGTGGTGTATCCCAAGACTGCAGGCGCGCGATCCACGCTTACCGAGGAATCCTCGATCCCGGCAAGTGAATACGCCTTTCAACTTCCTAAGGCTGAAAAGGACCCGCTGGCAGCTTGGAACTGTCTGCCGTTTCATGGGCGGGCAATGCGGCTCTTAAATGACCCTGCTTCGCAAATCCAAGTCGGGAACAACCAGCCGGAAAGTCCGCTACCTTAGAGTCCCTCAGCTTCCTCCTTCTTCACGATTCCAGCTAAAGCCTCATCTAACTGTTTGGCTAGGCTCCCTTGCAATTTCTCGACTTCTTCTAGTAACAGTTTTCGATCGCCGACAGTGGGACCGTTATCGATTGCCAGCACCGCTTTGCGAGTCTCGGTGGTCGCATTGGTAACAAGTCGCCGCGCTTTGTCGAATGGTGCAAGTTCGCTCCTGTGGCGTTTCGAAATCAGATTTCGAGCCTTGACATCTGGTGCACCTTTTTTTGCAACGCGCGGATTGTTAAGAAGCTTTAATACTTCGTCTCTTGTAATTGAGGACGTTTTCCCCATTTCTCTAAACTGGATCATTGGTAGGTGAAAGGACGTAAGCCCATCTGGCTGGGGCGTTAATGAGCCATTCATGAAGAAGCTGGCAATGCTCTTACCGTTTCCTCTGTACGTCCCCAAGACAATTGACTGCCCAAGCTGCATCGTCTCGACGCGAACGACCGCGGGGTCGCTACGGAAGTATGGCAGGGCATATTGCGCGAGCGAGCGTCTCTGCTCCTCCTTTTCCTTGGCATCTTCTTGCTCGGCTTTCTCCCGTGCCACTTTGCCTGATGCAACGAGAATCTCTTCTTCGTGAAGTTGTTTCAACTTCTCTCGAGCCGCAGAAATCTTGTCATTGGCAGCCGCCGCGTCACTCTGTATTTGCTCGAGGAACTCTTTAACGACCGGGTCTAAACTTTCTGTACTTTCACGTGCTTTTTCTGTTGATTCGCTCTGCTGCTTAACGTAACTCTGGTCTGCCGCACTGAGCTTCTTCAGATCAATGGCAATGGTCTTTCCGTCAAGTCGCAACAGTTGAACTTCTGTGCCTTCGAGCTCGACCAACGTCGCTTTAACAGTGTTTTTACCCGTGCTATCAGTCCATACGCGAACGGCGGGCCGAGACGGTTTCTTTTGACTGCGAACATAAGACTGATCGGCTTTGCTTAGCTTGCTGAGCGGAACCGAGATCTCTTTCCCCGTTTCTCGTCGGAGAACAACAAGGTCTTTCGTCAATTCAACGAATTCGGCGTCTACGCTGAACTTTCCGGCGCTGTCGGTCCACGTTCGGACTTCTGCGTTCGACTCGATTGCTCCCACACAAACAAGGAATGTGACTCCAATGATGCGCGAAAATGCTTGCAGTAAAGACCCCTTACCGAAATAACCCGGATCGCTCATCGTCTTACCGCCTTGGCTTGGATGATTCGAGTGCTGAAACCGCTCACAACGTCAACCTGTAGTGTCAGATCTACGACAAATCGATGCAGTCTTTCATTGCGGACGCCTTGGTTCGCCTCACGAGCGCGTAACCATAACATACATGTACATACCGAAGAGGGAAGTTTTACTTCAATTCCCATATTTTAGGGCGATTGCACACTCCCGTTTTTCTCGGCGCGGCATTCGGCCGCCATCATATGCTTGGACAAGACTTGGCACATTACGTCGGCACGCAGAGGAACGGAACTCGCGGAGAAAAAACACGACTTCTATTAGCTCTGCGGCTCTGCGTGAGAAGTGTGAATACTTTAGTTAGTCATGGCGAGATAAGCCTTGGCATTTCGGTGCCGATGAATTCGCGCACCAGCAAACGAGTTGACAAAGGGTGTGACGAGTCGGATGCCTCCGACCGTAGTGATGACGTTGCCAACCGAAGGAATCGATTTCTTCCAGCGTGATGACAAATGTGTTTCCTCAACTCTTATCTCGACCTTAACGAGCGGTCTGCGCTAGGCAATCAAATCATCGACAACGACGCCATGCACGTCGGTCAGTCGGAAATCACGACCCGCGTAGCGATAGGTTAACTTCTCGTGGTCGAAGCCCATCAGTTTTAGCATCGTGGCATGTAAGTCATGAACATGCACGCGATCTTCAACCGCTTTGAAGCCAAAGTCGTCGGTCGCCCCGTGGACATGCCCGCCCTTCACGCCGCCACCGGCCATCCAAACCGTAAAGCCCCAGTGATTGTGATCACGTCCGTTGATCTTGCCTTGGTTGGAACCCTTCTTCGGCATCTCGACGACGGGAGTTCGACCAAACTCACCGCCCCATAGGATCAGTGTTTCGTCGAGCAAGCCGCGTTGCTTCAAGTCTTTGATCAAGGCACCTATCGCTTGATCGCATTGTTTTGCGAGGCGTCGATGGCTGACTTCGATATCGTCATGGCTGTCCCATGGCTGGCCAGCACCATGCCACACCTGCACATACCGGACGCCGCGTTCCACTAAGCGCCGCGCGATCAGTATTTGACGAGCTTGTGTCCCTTCGCCGTACATGTCCAAGATGTGCTGCGGCTCGCGCGTCACGTCAAATGCATCGCTCGCTTCCATTTGCATTCGGTAGGCCAACTCGAATGATTGAATACGTGATTCTAGCTTCGCTTCGTTCTGACGCTCTTCAAGATGTCGCTGGTTCAACTTTGATAGAAGATCGAGTTGCTGTCGCTGTTCAATCCTGCCGACGCGATCGTTCTTGATATTCTCGATCAGCTTTTCTATGCGAGTGTGTTGTGTGTCGATGTGCGTTCCTTGGTAGATGCCGGGCAAGAAGCCGGCTTGCCAGTTCTGCGACTCTTGGATCGGATAGCCGCCCGGGCACATCGCGACGAACGCAGGCAGGTTTTGGTTCTCCGTACCGAGACCGTAAGTCAACCACGATCCAACACTCGGTCGAATCAGTCGCGCGTCGCCACAGTTCATCAGCAAGAGAGATGGTTCATGGTTTGGGACGTCCGCGTGCATTGAGCGAACGATTGCCATCTCGTCGACACATTCGGCAACGTTCGGGAAGATCTCGCTAACCTCAAGACCGCTCTCACCATGTTTTGAAAACTTGTATGGCGAAGCGAACAGAGCGCCTGTCGGTCGCTCGGTCTTGAGATTTCCATCCGGGAGCTTTTCGCCGGCTCGCTTCTGAAGTTCTGGTTTCGGGTCGAACGTGTCTACTTGCGAAGGGCCGCCATTCATAAACAGATGGATGACGTGTTTCGCCTTGACAGGAAAGTGTGGTTCCTTGGGAAGCAGAGGATTGCCCGACGACGCTGCTGACGTTAGCTCAGGAGCCAACTGTGACAACGCCAGCCCGCCGATGCCAAGTCCGGAACGGGTGAGTAATTCGCGTCGTGAAAACATCGCGGTAGTCTCAGAATCAATAGGCTCAATCGAGGAACATGAATTCGTTCGTCAGCATCAACGTTTGGGCAAGTCGTTGCCACGGCCCGAGTGGTTCAGCGAGCGGACCGTGAAATCCGTCTTCTGATTTCCATTCGGCAGTCTCATGGTCGGTTGTACCGTTCGCTCGTCGAATCGTGACACGCCAATGAAAGCTGTCGTGACTTGAATTCTCGCGGCAATCGGTCAGGAAGTCGATTGTATCGCCACGTTTTACCTCGATCGTCATTGAATTGGTGTCGACCGACCCGTGCTGGGCGGTCCATTCGCCAAGTATCCCCTCACGACTAGACACCACACGACCTCGGACGCCATCGCCTTGCTCGGAGGGATGTTCGAGCTTGCCCTTAACGATCAACTCGCCGTCGGCTTGAGCGTACCAACGGCGAATCGCGATGTGCTCTTGATCATTTCCGGAATGGCCTCCCGGGCCATTCAATATCACCCAGCCAAGCGTCGGGTCGGGTCGTTCAGGTCCGCCTTGCCACGCGTTTCCTGCGAAGTGCGGAAGCGAGCGGAATGAGACGGGCGGCTCTGCGTCCGTGTTGTAGCTTCCGTATCCAAAACGCCACGGGTTGCCGACGAGATGTTCGGGTAACGGAATGCCGGATTCGATAAAGTTTGCTGCGAGTTTCAATTCGTCAGGCGATGCATCACGCGCTAAAACGAACCGATAGAGTTGACGTGTTCGTTCCTCGACGTTTGTGTCATCGAGTTGCTCGACGACGACTCGTGCCGAGTCTTGTACGAAGACGTTGTTCATCAAATAGAGTGCTTGTTGAGGAACGGTTGTTTCGGGACGCTGCGGCGAGTGTGTGTCTGGACTAGCAAAGTCGAATGTCCGGAACAGGCCAGGAAGGTTTTGGCGATCAATGAAAGCATAGAGGGTGCGTCGCTTACTAGGAGCTTCATTGGCGATCTGCACTGACTCGCCACCAACCGTTCGATCAAGCTGGCCGCTTGTGGTCAGGATCGAATCTCGCATCGCTTCAAAATCGAGACGACGGCGTTCAACTCGCCAAAGGAGCAGATTCTCCGGATCTAGAGCGGTGGCGTGACTACGAATCTCACTGGACTGACGATAGACGCTTGACGTTACGATGCGACGAACCAATCGTTTGACCGACCAATTGTCTTCCATGAATGTGACGGCAAGGTGATCCAACACATCACGGTGAATTGGCGTCTCACTTCTTAAGCCGAAATCGCTGGGCGTTCTCACCAAACCGTTGCCAAACAAGTGCGCCCAAACTCGATTTAAAAATACCCGAGCCGTTAGCGGGTTGTTGCGGTTAGCGATGGCTTCGGCAAGCTCGAGTCGACCGCTTCCCTGCGTGAACGGTTTCGCTTGTTCGCCGGCAAAGAAGCTCAAGTACTGACGCGGCGCTCGATCACCACGATTGCTTGGATTGCCGCGCTGAAAGATGCCAACTTCCTGCGGGTTCGCTTTGTCGACCAGTCGAAGCGGCAAATCGTCGTCCTGTTTCTCGTCGCAGCTGATGAACATGCCGTACATGCCGTAGTAGTCACGCGTCGATACCGGGTCGTACTTGTGGTCATGGCAACGGCTGCATCCAACGGTCAATCCCATCGTCCCGCGAAAGACGACGTCGATCCGATCGTCGATGATGTCGTGCGTGTTGTTGATGAAGCGGCGACCTAATGTCAGGTAACCCATTGCCGCGAGATCCGATCGATTACCGTCTTCGACAAGGCGGTCGGCTGCGAGCTGATACTTGAGGAATTGATCGAATGGCATATCGGAGTTCAAGGCATTGATGACCCAATCGCGATACTTATAAGCGTTGGGATAATTACGATCCGCCGTAAAGACATAGCCCTTCGTATCGCCAAAGCGAGCGACGTCCAGCCAGTGTCGCGCCCATCGTTCGCCAAATTGTTGCGACTCGAGCAGTTGATCGACGAGTTCCCCGTAGGCGTCCGGAGCTTCGCTCGCCTCGAAGCGGGCAACGTCTTCGAACGTGGGTGGGAGGCCGGTTAAGTCAAAGTACAGCCGGCGCACTAAGGTACGCGAATCGGCGAGCGGGGACGAGTCGATTCCAGCGGCTTCGAGTCGCGACAGCACGAAGTAGTCGGTGTCGGCCTTTGGCCACTGCGAGTTAACAACCGTCGGTCGAGGTGATTTTGTTGGAGGAACGAAGGCCCAATGCTTTCTCGCACGAGCTTCGATGCTATCGGGAGGCGGTGGAGCTGGGCCGTCACGCGGATCTATTGCGCCGTTTCGAATCCACTGTTCGAAGTCGGCGAGAATCGCTTCGGAAAGCATTCCGCTCGGCGGCATTTGGAGGTTCTCGTCTTGATACTTCATCGCAGTGAGCAAGCGACTGGCAACTGGGTCACCTGGGACAAGGACCTTGCCGTTGCCGCCGCCCTTTTCTATCGCCGCTCGATTGTCGAGCATCAAGCCGCCTTCGAGTTCGCTCGCCGCTGCGGAATGGCACTCGTAGCAATGCTCGATCAAAACTGGACGAATGCGTTTCTCGAAGAACCCGATCGCCTCGGGTGACGGCTGAGCAGCGGATGCTACCGTCTGGACGACCGACAACAGGATGGCCAGCAAAGGGGGCCGTAGGCAGGATCTGTTGCTTTGCATTGGTGCAAGCCGGGAGGGAGATCTGGCGGGAGTGACACGCAGTAATCAGCGTCGGCCACGTCCTTTGATAGTAACCAGATGGCTCTGAATCATCAACGCACGCGTAGCGATCCAGTAGCACGAGCCACTAATTCGCGATCGCATCAAGCAATCGAATGAATTTGGCTCCGATTTCGTAGAATTGGCCAATCGGTCGGCAGCGAACGACTTCGACTAAGACGAATGCTTGCTGATGTTTGGGACCGAGCGTGATCGCGAGAAACTTGTCGGAGACTGTTGTCGTATGAAGGAATCCAAGCCCGCCGGGAGAAATGTCCGTCGTTATTGCGTCGAACGGCGTTCCGAAGACACTCCCGTTGCGGTTGGAAGCACGCGCCGTAAGCTCCACCGTCAGTTTCGTCCGAGGGTGTGCACGCGCTTCGAATTGAAAACGTGTTAGCTCTTCCGCCAGCTGCTCGCCCCAAAGATAAGCGTCCGCAGATGTCGGGGACTCCAGCACCGGCTCGATTTTTGTCATGACAATAGTCCCTCCATAAGTATCTATTGAAAAACGGAGACAAAACCGGGTCGGAATTCTGGTAATTTTTCAAAAATATTCAGAAACTCTCTCTGTGAAGTGGCTCGCCACACCCCCGTTGCGGCCATTCACCTCGCGATTTTATGATTCAGGCCATGCTTAACTTGCATTCCACGTCATCGCGGCGTTGGCTGAAACAAGTCGACGAGAACCTCGCCGACGTACTCATTGATCACGCCCATTGCGAGAAGAAGGCGGCCGGGACGGCCATGAACTTGCTATTTGCCTACGTCGACAATTCAGAGCTATGTCGCGAGATGACCATGATCGTTAACGAAGAACTCGAACACTTTCACCTAGTGATCGATATCTTGAAACAACGAGGCATCGAGTTTACGCGACTAAAGCCAAGCCAGTACGGGCGCCGGCTGAATGATTTAGTCCGCAAGCAGGAACCAGAACGAGCGATCGATCGTTTGCTTGTTGCCGGACTGATCGAGGCAAGGTCGTGCGAACGATTCGGGTTGTTGAGCGAGAATCTAGAAGACAAAGAACTCGCAGAGTTTTACGACAGTCTGTTCGAGTCGGAAGCCCGCCACCACACAACGTATATCCGCCTCGCCAAGACGTTCGGAGATGACGAAGCAGTTCGGGCAAGACTTTCCGAATTAGCGGATGAAGAGGCAAAGATCATCGCGGAGGGCGAAGAATTGGCGCGTGTTCATAGTTGATAGGCGTTGACGGTGATCGCTATGTCGCACACGAGTCGGAAGAGGTTGAACGCTAGCGAGCAAACTTCAGGATTGCGATAGCCCAGTAGTAGCGGCCTCCCTCTGCATCGCATGTCTGACAGATTTCGCAATCGAAGACGTCGGTGGTAGAATTCCGCTATGACACTTCAAGAGCTTGAAAAAACGATCTCGGAACTACCGCCTGATCAACTAACCAGTTTCCGTGAATGGTTCCTTGCGTTTGACGCGAAGAATTGGGGCCAGCAGTTTGAGACTGATGTTGCTGCCGGTAGGCTCGACGGATTAGCTGATGATGCGATCCGTGAGCATCAGTCGGGCGATTCAACTCCACTATGAATCACCTCGCCAGTCGCGAGTTTTGGAAGTGCTACAACTCGCTGGCAGATGACGTCCAAAAGTTGGCGAATAAGAGTTTCGAGCTGCTTAAAGGAGATCCGACACATCCATCTTTACACTTAAAGAAAGTTGGGCGATTTCGTTCCGTACGAGTGGGCCTGCAATACAGGGCAATGGCGGTAGAAGTGGAATATGGGTTGCTTTGGTTTTGGATCGGCAACCACTCCGAATATGAACTCATCATCGGAGGATAAACGCACCGCTCGCTTATTGTCGTTAAGCGAGCGGTATTGTCGTGTCGCATTGATTAGCAACGTTCCGCCTTCATTGATCGCGGACTATCATTTGCTAGACTGAGGGCTCGCCAGGCCCACACTCACCCGTCGTCGTGTTCCGGCGATTCGCGACCCCCTTCGAGAATCTGATAGGTACACGTGTCTACATCCGAAACAGACAGCGGCAACCGAGAGACCGTGCTTGCGGATTATCATCCGCTGGTTGGACTCGACGAGCAGATTTCCGAGTTGCAAGAGACGGGTTCGTATTTCCATCAGCGTGGTTGGTCTGTCGGAACGAGCAGTAACTACAGTGTGATCCTTGATCGCGATCCTTGCGAGTTGCTCGTCACGGCTAGCGGGAAAGACAAAGGTCGGTTGAGCGAGCTTGATTTTGTTCGTGTCGGTGGAGACGGCACACCACTAGTGCCGAATCAGCCGAAGTCGTCCGCCGAGACGCTGCTCCACTGCGTCATTGCTCAGGAGTTGGAAGTTGGGGCGGTCCTGCACACGCATTCGGTTTGGGCGACTCTATTGTCCGACTTGTATTTTGAGGAAGGGGGTGTGACGCTCGAAGGCTATGAGATGCTGAAGGGCCTGGCCGGGATCGATACACACGAGCATCGATACCGCTTGGAGATATTCGAGAACACGCAAGACATCCCGATCCTCGCAGCTCAGGTGCGTCAGCGATTGATTGACCCAACGGATCCACTGACGTACGGCTATCTGATTCGGCGTCACGGGATGTACACGTGGGGACGCGACTTGGACGAGGCGCGGCGACACATCGAAGTCCTTGAGTTTTTGCTCGAATGCGAAGGTCGGCGATTGATGTTGGAAGGAGCCATTCCGCGAAGTCAGTGAACGAACGCAATTCGATTCATCGATGAGATTGATCGTAATCAACCTAGGAGAAGACACATGGCCAAGATTAGTGTGCCAGACGAGAACCGACAGATTACTGACGTCGACGAGATTCGCGAATTCCTCGCGCCGTTTGGAATCTGGTACGAAAAGTGGGAAGTTGAAGGGCGCATCGGACCAGAAGCTACGAACGAAGAGATCCTCGAAGCTTACTCGGACGAGATCGAGCGACTCAAAGCGAAGGGCGGGTTCGTCACAGCGGACGTGATCAACGTGACCCCAGAAACGCCTGGCTTGGACGCGATGTGTGCCAAATTTGCAGACGAGCATACGCATAGCGAGGACGAAGTGCGTTTCACCGTTAAGGGACGCGGCGTCTTTCATGTCAATCCAGGCGATGGCCCCGTGTTTGGAGTGACGGTCGAAAGCGGCGATTTGATCAACGTTCCCAACGGAACACGTCATTGGTTCAATCTGTGTAGCGATAAGACGATTCGATGTATCCGGCTGTTCGAAGATGCTTCCGGCTGGGCTCCGCACTATGTTGATGATCCCATCCATCAGAAATATGAGGCTGTTTGCTGGGGGCCCGACTACCTTCCGCCAGCAAAAGACATGAAGCCAGTAGTTAAAGTCTGATGTCGACGCTGGAAAGTCAAATCGGTTGAAACATTTCGGATTCCCGGTATCGAGAGTTGATACCGGGAATCTTTGTTTACGGAGTCGTCGGAATGCTCGAGTTCGCTGGTCGTGGAATACTGCTCGACATCGAAGGTACAACGTCGTCAGTGAGCTTTGTCTACGACAAGATGTTTCCGTACGTACGCCGTGAACTCGCCGAGTATCTTTCGAATAACTGGGATTCTGAGAACACTGCGACGGCGTGTGAGCTTGTCGCAGTCGACGCTGGCCACGGTTCGTTTGCTGCGTGGAGCGCGGACATGACATCAGATGACCAGCGACAACGTCTGATTTGCGATGAGATCACGCGTTTGATGGATGGTGACCTGAAGGCCACCGGCTTGAAGCAGCTTCAGGGTCTGATCTGGAAGGCGGGATTTGAGAGCGGCGAGTTGCAAGCACATGTCTATGATGACGTGCCGACGGCGCTGACAGAGTGGAACGAGGAAGGCGTCGACGTTCGAATCTATTCATCTGGCAGCGTTGCCACGCAAAAGTTGTTTTTCGAACACACGATCGCCGGAGACTTATTGCATTGCTTTCGTGGACATTACGATACGACCACGGGGCCAAAGAAAGAAGTCGCAAGTTATCAGCAGATTGCCTCGGCATTTGGCCTGCACGCAGCGGAACTCCTCTTCATCAGTGATGTTGTTGCGGAGTTAGACGCGGCGCGTTCGGCGGGGTTGCAGACTGCGTTGGCTCTTCGCCCTGGTAACGCCGACGTTGAGCCCTCTCATGGACATATTGAGATTTCGACATTTGCAGATGTGAAGATTTGTAAATCGTGATTGGCGCGAATCGCTTGACTCTCGCTTTGCTTGCGCTAACATTCCCATCGAGCAGCGCTTTGGGAGCGATGTTCATTTGAGGGCCGAGGGCGCGTGAGACGCTAGCACTTCTTTCTGTGCCGAGGCCGCTGCCAATTGATTCCATGACGGAACGGTTGCCGTGGGCAACTGAATGAGTCGTCGAGCCGGATTGCTCGTCGCAAGTTGGAATGACCGACGTTTCGGTCACTCGAACGGTTCCAAGTCATAGGAGTCTCTCGTGATGGATCGCAAGACGTTCTCTTGTCTCTGTGTTGCTGTCGTCTCGTTAACAGCCGTAGCTAGCGCCAAATCACCAAGAGTTCGATTCGACATGATGCCTGTGGTGGCTTGTCGAGATGTAACCGACGACGCGTTTGCGCTGATGCATCCTGATGAACGACTGCTCGAAGCAAAGTTCGAGATTTCGTCGATCTTGGACTCCGGGACCGAATCAGATCTGACCGAATACTTCTTTCGTATGACGAGCCCCCAACAGAGTTTTCATGTCGTTGACTATTCGCCGCGAACGACGTTGGCATCAGGCTACAGCGGCGGCATTTCAATCGAGAAGAAGACAGAGGATTCGAAAGGGATTGGGCTGACGGCAAGCGGTGGTTGGGAGTCTGCAAGGCTAACTGGCCACGGCGATGCGGGAACGAAGAATACGCTGACGACGAAATACGAACTCGTCGCTCCAATGGAATCGGTGACAGCAGCCGGAACCATTGAAAGCGGATATGGCGTGTATTTCAAGATTCGACGTTCACGACAGGGCACGTTGGAAGGCGCAAAGGAATACCAAGTAGTCTTCCGGTCGCCGCAAGATTGGCGCGGCGACATCCTGCACGTTCACTGCGAGGCACGAGGTGTTAAACGCGGCATTGTTCATCAACTCGACGAAGAGACGTCATTCGGGTTCGGGCAGTTTCCAATTGCTCTGTACTTGGCTGGAGACGAAGAAGCAAAGCGTATCGCCGAGCAATTTGCAGCCTCGAATCACAAGCTGCGGACGACGGCGATCGATAGTCGGCGCGAGATCAAGCGTCGAAGCTATCCGACGGTGCTGCACGAATTAGGCGGATTGCTTGAACTCGCCGAACCTAAGATTCCAAAGAGTTGGTTGCAACAGTTGCTGAGTGATAACGCACCGGGGCATGGATTCGAGAACCGGTTGCCAGCGCAGGTGAGATCAGCTGCTTCGGACTATCTCGTCGCGAAGCGCGCGTTACGAAAGTTGAAGCAGTAGAGGAAGTTGGTGCGGCTGTCGCCGACACCCTACCAAAACCGCAAAGGCGTTCTACGCGTCTAGGGCTTCGATCACTAAGTCGCCAACTTCGGTCGTGTTATATCCCATCTTGCCAGCGGCTTGGCTCTTCATCTTCGTGCCAGTGACGATCTGGATCGCCTTCAGGATACTCAGGCCGGATGCTTCGTGTCCGGTTTGTTCCAGTAGCATCGCAGCGGCACCGATGGCAGCGATTGGATTGATGACGTTCTTGCCGGTGTACTTCGGGGCACTGCCGCCCATTGGCTCGAACATGCTTGTGCCGCCTTGATCGGGATTCAAGTTGCCTCCCGCGGCAACTCCCATCCCACCTTGGATCATCGCTCCGAGGTCGGTGATGATGTCTCCAAACATGTTCGTCGTTACGATCACGTCGTAGTACTCGGGGTTCTTCACCATCCACATGCAACACGCATCGACATGATTGTAATCGGCTTCAACATCTGAGTACTCTTTGGCAACGTCTTGGAACGTTCGCCACCACAGATCGTGTCCATAGGTCAGCACGTTCGTCTTGGCCACGAGCGTCAGCCGTTTTCCCTTAGGGCTGTTGCGTTTTCGAGTGTACTCGAATGCCCAGCGGATACACCGTTCGCAACCCTTGCGAGTGTAGATCGCGGTTTGTGTCGCAACTTCGTCAGCGGTGTGCTTCTTCAGAAAGCCGCCGATGCCTGCGTACATGTCCTCGGTATTTTCACGCACGACGACAAAGTCGATGTCATCGGGGCCTTTGCCTGCCAGCGGGGTGTCAACGCCGGGGTACAGCTTCACAGGACGCAAGTTGATGTATTGATCAAGCTGGAAGCGAAGCTCAAGGAGCAGGCCTTTTTCCAGGATGCCGGGTGCAACATCAGGGTGCCCAACAGCTCCCAAATAGATTGCATCAAACTTCTTTAGCTCGTCGACAGCACCTTCAGGAAGCGTCTCGCCGCTTCGCAAGTAGCGTTCGCCACCAAAGTCGAAGTCAGTCGTCTCGTAGTCGATTCCGTCGCGTTTCGCTACTGCGTCGAAGACTCTCAAGGCCTCGGCTGTGACTTCAGGGCCTGTTCCATCGCCGCCGATCACGGCAATCTTCAGTTTGTTGGAAGCGCTCACTGGAATCGTCCCTTATATGCTGTTTTGGAGGTTGATATCGTTTGTTGAAGGCCGTTGGATGCCGACAAAACGCGTGATTCTAACAGGCGCGGCGAGTCGCTACAAGTTGCTCGACAGCGTTCAGCAGGCGTGTAGAACTGTGACGAGCGGGGGCGTTTCAGGATCGGACAATTATGCGACACCGCATCATCTCGTTGCTTCCAAGTGCTACCGAAATCGTAGCGAGTCTCGGTTGCGAAGACCTGCTTGTTGGTCGATCGCACGAATGTGACTTTCCGGAGTCGGTAGGGCAATTGCCGGTTTGTTGCGAGCCGCAAATTGATGTCAGTGGTTCGAGTCATGAGATCGACAAAAATGTTCGTAGTTCGTTACGTGATGCGCTGTCCATTTATCGTGTGCTCAGCGAACCGCTACGACGCCTTGCACCCACAATCTTAATCACGCAGACGCAATGCGATGTTTGCGCCGTGAGTCTGCACGACGTTGAAAACGCTCTTGGCGAATTGGTCGAGTCGATACCCACAGTTCTCGCGCTCGCACCGATGGCTTTGGTTGACATTTGGGATGACATACTGCGAGTTGCTCGAGTTATCGGTGAGGAGCAACGTGGAACGGATCTCGTGGCGAGGCTGCAAAGGCAGTTAGACGAACTGGGTGCGACAGTCAACAAGCCTAAGGCGAGACCAACTGTCGCTTGCATCGAGTGGATTGATCCGCTGATGACCGCCGGCAACTGGACACCTGAACTCGTGAAGATCGCGGGAGGTGAACCTGTTCTGTGCGAGTCCGGCAAACACTCGCCCTGGATCTCTTGGCAGGATCTTCGACAGGCCGACGCCGATTACATAATCGTGATGCCCTGTGGCTTCAGCATCGAACGAACCAAACAGGAACTTACGCTCCTGACAACGAATCCCTACTGGGATCAGCTATCGGCGGTCCGCCATCGCCGAGTATTCATCGCCGACGGAAACCAATACTTCAATCGTCCTGGGCCCCGCGTTGTCGAGTCGGCACAGATCATTGCCGAGATACTCGATCAAAGTGACGCGACAGCGTTGCATCAAGGAGGTGGCTGGCAACCACTCAGTTCTGGCTAAAGCCAAGATGTGCCGGAGTCTCGCGACCTACCGGGTTCTTAATGAATTGACGGTAGCATTCCGGGCAAAGATCAAAGCGACGTTTCTGATAAACGTCATCACCGATGAGATCGCTGTCTGAATCGTCGATCCGCTCCAGGATCTCTTGGAGTTCAAGCAAGTGATCGCGATCACCTTCAAGCTCGTCCGCATCGAGCGGATCCATTGCTGCTTGCACTTCCAGCTTGACGACATAACGCAAGTCTTCGATTGGATCGATGACGCGTTTACACCGGTCACACGAGTGATGAATCATCCTGAGGCCCTTGATTAAGGAAACGAATCAGAAGTGATCTACGGTGAACGTTCCAACGATCACCTCCGAAGTTCATCCTAATGCGAACGCATTCGCGACGGCAAGTCGAGTACGCGATTTTTTTCTGGTATCTTTTATAGCAATGCTTTCAGGCTGGCCTGTTGAAATCGTGCGGGCTAGAATGGTAGCGACGCTCGTTGCATGGATTTCGGCGACGAGGCTCGTATGACGACACGATCGCGTTGGAGGAGAACGACGCAAATTCGTGGTAAGCCGATGACTCGATACCTCGCATTGGTTCGAATGACGCGGCGCAATTTCTCGGAGACTCCCAATGAGTCAAGAGGAACGAGGGCGAGTTCTAAACTCAAGTGTCCTCGTATTGAACCGACATTACATGGCGTTGCGTGTGATCACCGCGCGGCGGGCGTTCGTTCTCTTGTATCGTGAAGCGGCGGAAGTGATCGATATCGAAGATGGGCAGTTCTGCAATTACGACTTCGATTCGTGGTGCGAGTTAAGTCAGTTGCGTGGTGAGGATAAGCGGCATTATGACGATTGGGTGCGCGCTGTTCAATTTGATATTCAAGTACCGCGAATTGTTCGTTTGGTTCGCTTCGATAAGCAATACACGACCGCAGTGCGCCTGAATCGACGTTCACTCTTCGCTCGAGACGGGCATTGCTGTCAGTATTGCGGCCAGAACTTACCACCTAGCCAGCTGAGTCTGGATCATGTCGTGCCGCGCAGTAAAGGTGGACCAACGACGTGGGAAAATGTTGTTGCTTCGTGTGTAAAGTGCAATACGAAGAAGGGTGGCCGCACGCCGCAAGAGGCTCGAATGGACTTGAGGACGGAACCGCGTCGACCGAGCCAAAATCCCATGCTCACGGTAAAGCTCGATAATCCAAAGTACGAGAGCTGGAAAACGTTCTTGCCGAAAGGCCGGGGCGCGAACGATTCCGGTTAATTGAGATTACTCTTCGGTATCATTTTCGGCGGTTGCCGCCTCTTGGAAGCCTTTGCTCAGCGCGCGGCCTATCGGTCCAAAGACCGAGCCGCCTGAATTCGCATCGGCTTCGTCGGTTTCACCTTCGACGGCGCCTCGCAAAACTCGGGCGACAGATCTTAAAGTGTCTTCGGCGGAGCTCGAGTTCGCGACAGGTTCGCTCGGTCCTTCAGACGAGAACTCTACTGGTGGCGCAGGCGCAGGATCTTGCGGTAATTCGGGCTGCGGTCGTGACTCGACGATTTGTGGTTCGAGGTTCCCGATTACTTCTTGCTCTATCACGGGAGGTGTCGAGTCGGGAATTGGTGTTGGAGTCGCCGGAGCAGTCTCCGCTTCAGAAGTTGTCGAGCGAACATTGCAAGCTGTGAGAAGCAGTAGGCTGATCGCTGAGAGGCTTAGAATCAAAGATCGCATTAGTTCGGTCCTTGAACAAATGATGTTAGAGTTGAGGACGAGTTACTGTAAGTCTATCCCGTTACCCATCCTCGCGGCAATCCATTCTGGCGACACAAAGCGACGTAACAGATTTTGGATAGCCTGATCGAGTGACTTGCGGGTTTCCTCAGGAAGCAGATCCAGATCGAGCGGTTTGCCTTGCTCGTCGACGAAGCCTTGCCAACGTAACGTAAGCGGCCAGCCAGACGAACGCGCGGCGAAGTTGATCTGCTCGGCCACGCGCAAACCCCACAACATACCGAACGAATCGCGAAAGTCGTGCCAAACGAGATTAAGCGACGCAGGCATCTTTCTCCGGCGACACGCTAGCTGTAACGCCACGATGCAGGCCAATGCGCAGCAACTGACTCCAATGGCCGTCTGAGACGACTCGACATAATCCCGAGCTAGCGGCAGCGAGGCGGCGAGCATCATGACTTGTCCGCTGCCGAACAGAACAGCGGCAAACCAAAAGCGCGTTGGGAGAGAGTTGACAACTCCTAACGCAATCAAGATCAACATGAACCACGAACGTGCGCCTTGCAAATCTGGCATTTGGCCATGTCGCAACACCAGACTCTCGGCGACCGGCAGCACCAGAATCGCCCAAAGCGATAGCACAACAAAGTGCCAGCCGCGATCTTGAGGACGCTTCGCGCCGAGCAAAGAGATCACGGGACAGAAACTAGTTGCTGCCGCAGCAAAGGTAACTGCATCGGTCCAACCCGTCGAAATATCCATCGAGCCACTCGCTGTGAATGCAACGACGAGTTGTGTGCCGCCGATGGCGCTTAGGCTGCCCAGCATCCACCGCCATGGGCCTGACAGAGTCGTGCTTGTCACCAATGCCCGATGTCGAAGCAACAGACCGCACGCGGTGACGGTGAGTAGGAACACCCAGAGCGTTGGAGATGCAATGATGAGTACGGCGAAAATCGGCATGGCACTGCGGCATAAATGATACGACCCGCACAGGCGGCCCTCGACCACAATGCGGATCTGTGCGGCGTCGCCAAATGGCAACAGACTCGATGATAGATCCAAGCGATTGAGCGACAAGGGGATACGATCGGTTTGGGTTAGCCAGACGTGTGCTATCGGCTGGGAGTGTTGAAAAAAAAACAACGGTTGCGTTTGCTCTACACGCAATTGCATCCCATGTTTCCACAGACGCACAGTAGTGGCTTGGAGGCAGTGTTTGTCTCGAGCAACAGAATGGGAGCACCCCGCACGGTTAGCGTAGCGCGTGTGAGATGCGGATTATGTTTCCGCGAAACTTGGGTTCCAGTCCCGTTGTGCGTATTGCGAGTTGCACCGCTTCACTTACAGGAGTTCTACCGATGTACAAGTTTCTCTCAGCCATGTTGATTGCTTTTGCCATCAGCACTCCCGCCCAGGCGGATATTTTTGGAATTTTCTCCTCGAATGTCGGTCCCGAACAAGTTGTGGAAGGTCACGCCTACGCCCCTACGCAAAGTGCCGTCGTGGATGGATCGATGCATGGCTATCCGTTCTACAGCGGATGCTGCGAGCAGAAGTCTTCTTGCAGTACAGGTTTGTGGGACGGCTTCTGTTCGAGCAAGGGTTGTGGGACGAAGTCCTGTCGTTCCCGTTGTCAGGGACGCGGTCTCCACGGACACGCGAAAGGCGGCTGCGGTTACACAGACGCATGTGGTTGCGGTGGCAAGTCGAGTTGGGGACACCTGAGCTATCGTGGACTTGGAAGAAAGGGTGGCTGCGGGGTCGGCAATCCTTGTGGCAGCAAAGGCTGCGATACATGTGACCCCTGTGGGCCGAAGCATCATTGCCGTCTCGGCCTATTCGATTGGCTACACTTTGGTCAGGGGCACGGATGCAGCGTCTGTGGCGATGTTGGTTGCAGTAGCTGCGCTGGCGGCAAAGGCGGTTTCAGCAAAGGTGGCTATATCGAACATGCTCCGGTTCAGGGATACGACAAGGCCTACTACGGAGCACCCACGGAAGCCATAGACAACCCGACGCCACAGCCGCCCGAGGTCATCGTTGCACCGACTTCGATCTCGGATCGTTCGGCTTGGCGACGACCGGGGTTCGCGAATCCATTCGCACAACCCCTCAGCTACTAAGTACGGCGCTGGTTACATCAAGCGACCGGTGCTTCAGTGCGAGATGTTTCTACGACATCGGAAGCTGAGCCAGACTGGGGAGTATGGTTTGGTGACCGCCGAGTAGAGTTGAAACAGGCGAGTTTCCATGAAGGGGGCTCGTCTGTTTTTTTGTTAACGGCGAGCGTAACGCCATCGAGTGCGAGTGCCTCGGCTGTCAGACGCCGAAGAAAAGCTAGAATCAGCTTCAGCCGACCCACCGTCGGGGCCGATACAAATCATATAAGGATACCGGGAGGGCGAGATGGCCCCGGTCATCTCGTTTCAGGATAGAGGTCATGGTATGACGACGGAGCGACGTACCATGGCCTTTTTTATGCGCGCATAGATAAATCCCGCAAAACGGCGTCGAACATATTTCTTCGACGATCCCACCAAAGTCCGCACCTCGCGCAATCCGACCAAATGTAATACGCCCGTTGGTTGGAGCGGCTCAGCCCGACGTGGGGTTTCGGTTCAACCACTGGGTGAGCGTTGGCGATTCGCACGACCGCGTCGCACGTGGACCTGATTACCCAGCAGACTTGCTTACAAGGTAGTTTTCGAGTCGTGAGCACAACTAATCCCCGACGAATCGTCATGCTCGCACGTCGCGTTAAAGGCCGATTTCAAACCGCTTGGACTAGGGTCCGCCGCTTCGTTCTACATTCGGTTTTACACGCTGATGATCCGCCTGGACGCCTTGCGTTGGGAGCGGCGATAGGTGTGTTTGTTACTTTTACGCCGACGTTCGGATTCCAAATGGTATTGGTTGTCTTTGCAGCGTGGTTGTTGCGAGCTAACAAAGCGGTCGGGCTACCGATCGTGTGGATCTCGAACCCCGCGACGATGATGATTATCTACTATCCTTGCTATTTCATTGGCCGAACATTGCTCGGTAGGGAGCCCATCGGCCAGCATTGGTGGAGCGAGTTGCGGGAGCCTCCACCCGGTTGGTGGCCTGGCCTGGAGTTCTACTGGACGCGGTTACTTGAAATCGCGACACCACTCTGGCTCGGCAGTATCGTCGTGGCGACTTGCACAGCGATTCCAACCTACTATATCGTCTATCATCTCATTTGCATCTATCGCTTACGGCGGTGGGGCCAGTTGACGCCACCTGCCTAAAAGTCATACGGCGTCCTTGCAAGTCGACTTCCGAGCGGAGATGCTTGTAGCTTCCGTCCGGAAGAAGCTGACACTTTGCGAGGAATCTTTGATATGACGACCAGCAACGCTCCCCAGATCCTGCTACGTAAACACACGCGCCGCGAGTTTCGTGAACGGATGAACTCCGGCGAACTACAGGCCGTGATCATTCCTGTGGCGGCGATCGAGCAGCATCTCGAACATCTGGCCATGGAACACGATTGGCGCAGCGTAACGCATGTAGCCAACGCGGTCGCCGAGCGGTTGCGGCCTCATGTTGTTGTCGCGGAGGGCCTGATGGCCGGTATCAGCGAGCATCACATGAACCATCCGGGCACGCTGTCGTTGACGCCAGCGACGTTTATGGCCGTCGTTCACGATCTTGTGGACAGTATGTATCGAGCTGGATTCAAAAACATCCTTGTCCTGAATGGACACGGCGGCAACGTCGCGCCCATGCAAGCCGTCTGGGATCAATTCATCCGCCGCTATCAAGTGAACCTGCAGTTCATGCCGTATTGGGATGTATACACAGCGCAAGACGCGGAGGAATTGATGGACAGTGGTCAGCGCCTGCCGCAAGATCTTCCCGGCCACGCCCAAGAGTTCGAGACATCGTTCGCACTCGCTGCGTTTCCCGAGAACGTCCGCACCAAGATGTGGACCGACCAACCGGACCAGAAGCCCGCGATGGCCACCGCCGAAAAGGGAGCCGCATTTATCGAGCGAACGGTCGACCGAGTCAGTGCATATGTTCAAGATATGATCGATGGGAGAAATGTTGTTGAGATTCCGTCGTTTCATCCGTGAGAAATCGATAATCGATTCGTAAGTCCAGCGTCGGCGCGAACGATTGGGAAGACTTCGAGACGGCGCTGTTTGGTTTGACGAGCCTCATCTTTCCTTCGCGCCGCGTTAACTCAATCGTGGTCGTTAGCCAGCAAAGCCGTAACGTGCGTTGAGCCATGAATATCCTGCAACCTTGGAATGTCTTTTTTCTCGTCGGCTTCGTTGTCTATTCCTGGATTCGTCATGTGTTCATCGAGCGCACCAGGGGCGAGAAGAAAGCTGTCAGTCGCTTCGATGGGTTGGAAAAGATCCTGTTAACCGCGATGGTTCCGCCAATCCTTCTTCTTCCCGTTCTCTATTTGTTCACACCTCTACTCGCATTTGCGGATTATCGGCTTCCGATGTTCGTTCCCTGGATTGGCGCCGCGACGATGGTGGCTTCACTCTGGCTGTTTTGGCGATCCCACACCGATTTAGGCCAAAACTGGTCGGTTAGTATAGAGCTGCGCGAAAATCATGAACTCGTCACGCAAGGCGTCTACCGTTACGTTCGCCATCCCATGTACGCATCAATTTGGTTGTGGGGCGTTGCTCAGGGAATGCTGTTGCAAAATTGGTTCGCTGGCTGGTCGGTGTTGCCGGCGTTTGCTGCAATGTATCTTCTTCGCACGCCTCGCGAGGAGCAGTTGATGTGCGAGTTGTTTGGCGAGGAATATCGCGAGTACATGCGTCGGACTGGTCGGCTCTGTCCACGAATAAGGATCAAGAGAGCTGACTAAAGAACATCCACCGGAGTTGCGGCCTGGGCGGAATGTGAATTCAGCGTCGCTGGCCGCAAGTCGCTGATGTTAGGCGTTGCGCTAATGAACCAACGATCGTTCCTCAAGTCCTTGTCGTCGTACGTCTCCGGAGTCGGCCCATGAAAAAAGCCTCGGCTCGCGAGACGCGAACCGAGGCTTGTAAGCAGCGATTGAAACAAAGGCACGAGCTACTTGTTGCCGAATTCGGGGCGTCGACGGCCAAGTTGGGTTTGGAGACGTTGAACGATGCTGCTGTGCATCTGACTGACGCGGCTTTCGCTGAGATCGAGTGTGGCACCAATCTCTTTCATCGTCAGCTCTTCGTAGTAGTAGAGGATTATGATCAATCGCTCGTTGCGATTCAGACCTTTCGTGACTAGCCGCATCAGATCCGTCTTCTGGACACGACGCGTCGGATCTTCACCCTTCTTGTCTTCAAGGATGTCGATCTCGCGGACATCTTTGTAGCTGTCCGTCTCGTACCACTTCTTATTCAAGCTGATCAAGCCAACCGCATTGGCTTCCGTGACGAGCTTTTCGAGTTCTGGAACCGACAACTCCATCTGAGCGGCCAGTTCTTGTGGCGTCGGCTGGCGGCCGAATTTTGTCTCGAGTCGCTTGTTAGCCTCGGCGAGCTTACTAGCTTTGGAGCGGACGAGTCGTGGTACCCAGTCCATCGTGCGCAGCTCGTCGAGCATCGCTCCGCGAATTCGCGGCACGCAATAGGTCTCGAACTTTACGCCTCGACTCATATCGAACGCGTCGATCGCGTCCATCAAGCCGAACACGCCAGCGGAGATCAAGTCATCTAACTCGACGCCTTCAGGCAAACGAGCCCAGATGCGTTCACCGTTGTATCGCACCAACGAGAGATATCGCTCGACGAGTTTGTTCCGCAGTTCTTTGCGAGTGAGATCGGCTTTGTAGTCGATCCAGATCTGTTTGATCTCTTCGTCGTTAAACTTCGACCGAGGGGTCGTGGGGAACCGTGTCTGATGTCTCTTAGGTGCGTAAATCGTAGCCATGCAATCCTCCATGATTGGTCTCACGTCAAACGCGGCAAACGATGCCGCAGGTGACGCTGGCCACTCGCGTCATGCGAGTGTGTGCCCGAAGGCCGTTGGTTTTGATCTTGCGATGAAGTAATGATTCCTAACTAGCGTTCGTTTTGGCCGCCTCGCGAGCTTGCAACTCTGTGTCGAAGTTAGTTTTGACGGCTTCGATAACGATCGAGTCCGCCATCTGTCCGACTAAATAGCCGATACCGGCAAATAGGAACAAACAAATGGTGGCGAGCATCATTGTCGACTCGACGCTGCTGGTATCGATAACGCTACGAGCCAAGATCGTTACGAAAGCGAGCGGACCGAGTATGCCAGCATACGTTCGACCCATCTCGTTCTCCGTTTGGCCCGCAAAGTTCTACTAGTCCGACTAGCTTAACGTTCAGCGGCGTAAAGACGCGCTTTCTTTCTATCGGCATTCCTTCGGTTTGGGTTGAGCAGAAAATAATGCTTTCGCGACTTTTGCATGTCGCGCCTGTTGATTGGAGTGTGAGTTATGCGGTTCTCGTTTCGGGGGCCGTGGCGACAAGGCACCTTGCGAGTTCATTGATTGCACGCGACGCGATAGCCGTCGGTTCACCCAACACGAAGGGTGTATTGCATGCTGCACCACGCAGCGCCGCACCATCTTGCGGAACTGTCGCGGCGAGGTGGACCGTCGTGCCGAGGAACTTCTGGCAAGAACTGTTGACTCGGTGGTGTACATCGACGCCTTGGGGAGTGCCTGTCGCGAGATTCACGACCAGCCCCAGTGAACTGCCGGCGGCGGACGCTAGGTCGGTCTTGATACGAGCATAGGCATCCATGACGGCCACGTTGTCGGGTGTTGTGACGAGCAACACGTCGTCAGCCACCGGCGTAAATCGCCGGGTCAACTCGCCACCGCTGCTTCCAAGATCCAAGATCACGACGTCCGCGTGCCTTCCGAGTGTTGCGAGTTGGCGTTGCAGACGCTCGTAGGAAATGTCGGCAACACAGCGATCGCGCAAGTGTTTGTCATCCAAATCGCGGTCGCTGATGGTGGGTAAGCTTAGGCCGGGCACGATTTGAATGCCGGAAGGCCCGGGACGTAAAGCTTCATGGATGTCGTGCCGCGCCTCGGACAAATCCGTTTCCCGTTGGTATTCGGAAAGACCGCAGAGCGTCGCTACGTCCGAACGATGCGAGTTGCCATCAACAATGACGACTCGCGACCCCTGCTCCGCTAACGCGACCGAAAGATTAACGGCAATGGTCGTCACACCGACGCCACCCTTTCCGCCCGTCAAGACGATCAGGCGAGGCGGTGGTCCCGTTGCGATTGGCTGCTCTCGCATCGCGCGAAGTACGAGCTTTCGGAGTTCAGTGGCTTGATCGATCATTGTCGTTTACCCTCATCTCATAGCAGAACTCGTGAGAGTTCCGTTCTCTGAAGTCTCGCGACTTCAGCTACCGTCGTTCCCAAATGAGCGGCAGCAATCTCATTCGTCACATGTCCCGAGAATCGCCCTCGCCAACTTACGACGATCCGCGGACGCAATATCTTCAGGGACGTTCTGTCCGTTCGTCACGTAGCTGATCGGGAGCCTGCTGCTGCGAAGTACAGGCAGGATGCAGCCGAGTCCGGTCGTTTCGTCGAGCTTCGTCAACAGCAAGGACGTCGCACCGACTTCGGCGAACCGGTCGGTGGCTTGCTTCATGCTTGTCGGACTGGCGACGCTGCTAAGCACGACGTGTACTTCGTCGGCGTGTGCTTCATTCAGCATGGCTTTGAGTTCTTGAATGCGAAGGTCATCTTTGGGACTGCGTCCAGCCGTGTCCATCAGGATCAAGTCGAGATCAGCCAGGCGAGCGATGGCTGACCGCATCTCCCGAGGGGTGGAAACGACTTCCATCGGCAAGTCGATGATGTCTGCGTAGGTTCGCAGCTGATCGACGGCCGCGATGCGATAGGTGTCGACTGTAATCAGACCGACGCGTTGTTTTTCTCGTAGATGGAAGTTGGCGGCAAGTTTAGCGATCGTCGTTGTTTTGCCGACGCCTGTTGGTCCGACAAGTGCAACGATCCGTCGCGTGCCGGGTGTTATATGAATCGGTCCCGAGCATTTCAGTTCTTCTTCCAGCAGTCGAGCGACACGAGACTTGACCAACATGCGATCTTTCAAGTCTGCTGCGGAGAGCCCTCTTTGCACACGTTCGAGCATCTCCCGAGCCAGATCTTCGCTGACCTCGGCATCGATCAAATCCGTGAATAGTTGGAACAGCGACTCTGGCAGGTCACCCTTGGTTGTCTTGGCCGATTCGAGAGAAAGATGTTCGACCAGCGAATCTGGCTCGGCCGTGTTGCCCTTGAGATCAGAACGGAATTTTGCGCGGAAGTCATCATAGTCAGCAGGTGGCAACGGTTTCGTGTCGGTTGCAGGATTCACGTCGTACGTTTTCGCCGGCAAGCGACTGGGCACATCGATGGTAGCGGAAGCAGTTACCTCGATCTGCCTTCCCCCAATCCAGCGTAGCATTCCGTTGCCGACCTCGCGAGTGTGTAGTACCGATGCATCCGGCCCGAGATCGCGCCGCACTTGTTGCAACGCTTCTTGCAGCGAACTGGCTCGATATGTCTTGACGTCCATGCGGTTTTACCGATCTACAGGTTGTTGAGAATAATCAAGTTGTCAGCTATCTGGTGTCGCGTCCGTGACGATTCCAAGTGACTCGATAATCGTATCGCGAGTGATTTCGTTGTAGCTCAAGACGATCAAATGCGGCAGGTTCGACGAGGTCAACTGTCGCAATCCGGGGCGAATCTGTGGGCTGACGAGAACGATCGGCTTACGGCTCGTTTGCGTCAGGGTTCTTAGTTCATCGGCGATCAACTCGCATGTCTTTTCGATAGCAGGCGGGGACATTCGGACATACAGCCCGCGCTCGCTGTGTTCAATTCCGGCGGCGATCCGATCTTCGAGAGCGGGATCAAGCGTTATGACGTGCAATCGCTTCTCGGCGTCTCGATATCGCGTACAAATCGTTCGAGCCAATCGATGTCGGGCGTACTCGGTAAGCCAGACCGGGTCTTTCGTCCGGCTGGCATAGTCACCGAGTGTTTCGAGTATGACGCTCAACTGCCGAATGGAGACTTGCTCACGCAGTAGCATGTGTAGAACTTGTTGAACGTCGCCCAATTTCATCACGCCGGGAATCAACTCATCGACGACAGCGGGTGAAGAATTATGCAGCTCGTCGAGCAACCGCTTCGTCGCATCACGCGTGAGCAACTCGTCCGCATGTTGGCGTACGACTTCTTTCAAGTGTGTAGCGAGTACGGCGGCGGGTTCAACCGGTGTATAGCCGAGCATTTCGGCGCGTTCGCGAACGCCGGGATCGATCCAGACGGCTGGTTGCTGGAACGCGGGATCGCGAGTCTCTTCACCGGCGATCTTGCCGCTGGTCAGCCCCGATTCCATCGCCAGCAGGCGATCGGGATGCACCACGCCCTCGGCGACGGTATTGTTGGCGATCTTGACTCGATATGTGCGTTCGTCGAGACGCATGTTATCGCGGATACGAACCTTCGGTAGCACGATGCCGATTTCGCTCGCGACCGCCTGCCGAACGCCCGTGATACGTGGTAGCAAATCACCGCCGCGATTCGGGTCCGCAAGTCGGATTAGACCGACGCCGATTTCCATCTCCATCGGATCGACGGCGAGGAAATCTTCGATCCGCTCTTCTTTCTTATTGGCTTCTTCGGAGGCGGCGTGCTCGTTGGCGACTTCGCGTTTAGCTTGTGCTGCTTCTTTACGCCGTAATTGGAGGGCTAGCACCACGCAGCTCCCGGCGATGATGACCAGAGGCACCTTGGGGAGATTCGTGAAAATGAGAACGCCAAGGAACGAACCCGCGACCAGGAGGGCCTGCGGACGAGAGAACAGTTGATCGAGGAACTGAACCGGCAAGTTGATTTTTTGCGTACTCCGCGTCACCAGCAGAGCTGCGGCTAGAGAGACTAGCAAGGCAGGTACTTGGCTGACGAGGCCGTCACCGATTGTCAGACGCGTGAATAATTCGCCTGCCTGCATCAAAGACATTCCATGTTCGACGACACCGATGATCAAGCCGCCGACAACATTAATCAGCGTAATCAGAATGCCAGCAACTGCGTCACCACGAACGAACTTACTCGCACCGTCCATCGCTCCATAGAAGTCGGCTTGTTGAGTGATTTCATCGCGACGTGTTTGCGCTTCGTGTTCATCGATCACGCCGGCATTCAGATCGGCATCGATCGCCATTTGTCGTCCAGGCATTCCGTCCAAGGCGAACCTGGCGGCAACTTCGCTAATACGCGTCGCACCTTTTGTGATCACGACGAATTGAATCACGATGATGATGACGAAAATGATCAAGCCAACAACGATGTCGTTGCCTGCGACGAATTCTCCGAAGCTCTTGATGACGCCGCCCGCCGCGTTCATGTCGTCTGTGGCGGCACGCGTCAGAATCAGTCGTGTCGAAGCGACGTTCAGGACGAGTCTTGCCAACGTCGTAGCCAGCAGAAGCGACGGGAAGATGCTAAACTCAAGTGGTGTTTTGACGTATACTGTGGTGAGCAAAACGATGACCGCGACCGTGATATTCACAGCCAACAGCAGATCCAAGATTGCTGGCGGTAGCGGGACCAGGATCACCAGTACACTGGTGATGATCCCGACCGGAAGAATCAGGTCTTTCCAGCCGGAGAGGCGATTCATCGTGTGCCGTTTGAGACTTGGTTATTGCAACGGAAATGATCAATTCAACAGCGGGAAACGCTGCAAAGAAGAGGGCGGGAAGGTACTCAAACAGGTGATGAGTGTCCAGATCGGTTTCGCTGGACCGTGTTTTCCAGCGGTCATTGGGGAGCAGTGACGAGCCGGACTACCAGACACTATGGCGGCGACAGTCTTAGCATCGCATTTCGCCATTCGACTTCGAATTCACGAATTGGCTTACCGATCAACGCTTCGAATCGTTCGAGTTTTGACCGATCCGCGCGCGACTGAAGAGCTGCTAGCGACTTGGGGTCGAGCAGTTGTTGCTCAATTGTTAGGTAATAGGCCAGTCCCCACGCATAGTCATAATGTTTCGCAGGAGCGATTTGTGCATGGGAGGTGAGAAAGTCCTGGTCGTTCGAGAACAACAAGTCGGACAATGATAGCGTTTGAGTGCTAGCGAGATCTCGCTGGAGTCGTGCAAGCACCGCCGCGTTAGGGGCGTCAATGCGTAGTGCGTCTCCATCCAATTGCCCGACTTCAAAGATCTGTGCGAGTCCTTCATTCAACCAACGGTCAATCGAAATCGGACCATTGGCGACGACGTAGCCGGCAAGATGTGCATGGAACGCTTCGTGATACAGACGCCGAAACATACGATCCGTGATTTCGGCGAATGCAGCTGCGTTGCGCCGATTTGTCTCGCTGATTTGGCGTTCGACCAGCAATCGTTCTCGTTTCCACGCCGCATTACGCCGAGCCATCTCCTCCTTGATCTGCTCCCGTCCAACACCTTGATCGGCGAGCTTCTCGCTGAATGCCTTCAACTGTAATCGGAATCGTACGCCGTCAGTGTCCAGGCCTCGAAGGGTCTCCTCGTGCGCCGCTCGAATCCGGTCCAGTCGCCGCGAATAGCTCGTCAACTCGGCTCCGGCAAAGATTGTCCGATCGCGCGAAGCGTAGAATGCCAGGTTTTGGATCTCGATGCCGAGCGTTCTTAGGGCGGTCTGATATTCATCCACGGACCCATACAGAACGACATGCAACGGTCTTTGGTCTACGAGCGCGATTGGGATCAGCTGGCGATACGCGCGAAAGATCTGTTCGATTCGTACGATGCATCGGCGCGTTGATTCGTTGTCGGCTGTGCTGCTCAAATGAAACCAAGGGCCCGAGTATTCCCACGCGTGTGAGCTGGCTTCGGCAGCGGCAACGAGTGCGACGCGCTGTTGGTTGCCTGCCTCGATCGCGACGCGATGTCGCAGTCGGTGGACGTGATCGGCAAGCGTTTGGCGGCTCACGGGATCGACGGCCACGTAATTCTCGATGGTTGCCGGATCGACGATTCGGACCGTCGCGCTCATCGGCATTCCGGGCCGACGAAAGATCTCCACGAACTCGATTTCCATTTCGCTCTTGGACTGCAACCATCCGTCGTAGGTCGTACCGTCTTTGAGAATGATTCGTTCGAATCGCAACGCCGACGCATCGAGCCGGGGCGCGGAATCTTGTGCTGACATCTCGCGGCAAGCCAGTAGAAGTAAACAACCAGCTGCGATCGAGCAATACATCGGGTGGGTTCTAGATGCGAACATGAATGCTTGCGCCTCGTTGTCGGTCTATACAATATGCGCTCTGGAATCCTATTCGGCCAGGATCGTCCGCGTATTCCCGGTCGGCGACCGGAAGCCCCAACTCGCAGAATACCGTACCATGTGACGGTTGCTGAACCAGCCGGAATTCGAATACGGGATCAACGCAGTTGAACAAAGCATTTGTACGTGAACCAGAATTCGACGGCAAAGCATACTGCCCGCACTGTGGCTCGCTTGGCAGTGCGGTAAGCGAGGCGACCCTCGATCATCATGTTCAAGAAGAAGTGCGATCACGAATGAGCGACGCAGCTTGGTTCTGTAGCTTTATGAAGTGCGACATTGCCTACTTCGATTTATTTGAGAGCCGCGTGTCGGTTGAGGAACTACGATCGCCCGTGTATCCCAAAGATGCCGATGCACCGATCTGTGCCTGCTTCGGTTTCACGATCGAAGATCTCGAAGCTGACGTCAGCGACGGAACACCGACTCGAATTCGAGAGTTGCTTGCGAAGTCCAAATCGGATGACTCGAATTGCCGAGTACTCGCCGCAGATGGACAGTGCTGCATGCGCGAGGTACAGCGGCTGTACATGATGCGGACTGGCGGATAGCCGTCGCTCAGTCTGTCGCCCGTTGCTTGACCGATTCTCTTAGCATCGCTGTGTATAAAATCGGGACATATCACAGGCCACCTCTCCGTAAACGATCCACGCCCGCCTTCTCGATGACGCGTTCATCCGTCTCATGGGGTGGGCACGATCGCCAATGGTTGTCGGCGATGAATGCCATTCCGGTTCAGGCAACTAGGTGGCATGTTGAATCGAGTTTTGTGAAGCGGCTACCGGGTCTCGACGATCATTCCTTCTTCGTCGTAGAACCCTTCACCATCAGCGTGAAGGACGCCGGAACGGAAAAGAAATAACCAATCCCAAAGTGGCTGCAGACTGCTGAGCGTCAATTCGGTAGCACGGTTCTGCCAAAGCACATGCACGCGAACGATCGTGTTCGTCTGCCGTAAAATCTTGATGACCCGCGACGTCTGGCCCTCGCCACCATCTTGCACAGCTTCGACACGTTCCTGGATTTCGGAACGGAAAAGTGCTTCTTTTGGGCGGTTGATTTCAATTCGTGCGTAGGCTTCGTCGCCGTAATAGAGGTTCGATGTATCGAAGTGATCCAACACGTCACGATCCAAAACATCGATGTGATAATTATGGTCTTCGCGCTTTAGGCCCGTTTCGATATCGGCAAAGGCGACTTTGTCGGGATGATCGACGAAGAACGTCATGTAGTAGGGCATGATCTACCTGCGACGTGGTTGCGGGCTCGAGGTGTCACTATTCGGAGGACCATTGTCGGAACTCGGCATTGACCAATCCGAGTTGAGTCGATGAGCTGTTCGGCCCTCGATCCGCGCCTTGTCCATCTCCGATTTCACTCCCTGGATCTTCAACAAAGAAGTATTCTATTAAAGGCGTAGCCAACCGGGCTCGTGGCCAAAAGCAACTTCGCTCCGCCGCTGTGGCGGCGAGGGATCGCAGACACTACTGACACTCATTCACTTTCACTAGTGCTTTCTGAGCCATATCTCGAACCCTCTTGTTCGGATCACGCAGTCCGGCATTCAAGACGGTACGAGAGTCTTCGTCATCAGCACCGATGGCTCCGAGTCCGCGCATGACGAGACGCCGGATCTTGCCGTTGCGGTGTGTTGCAAACCGGCGGAAACATGGTACCGCCGATCGAGCGGCCTCGCCCATCTCGATGAGGGCGAGCAACGATCGGTCGAGCAATGATTCGGCATCACAGGCGTCAATTAGTGCGGGAACTGCGGCCTCCGGGTTATCCTGTCCGACGGCGAACAATGCACCAACTGCTGTTCCGCGCGTCAGCTCATCTGCGTGCAGCAAGTTTGCACATAGCAAAGGTACAAGCGCAGCCAGAGCGCGAGTAGTATCGCAGTGACCAATCGTGGCAACCGCCCGCATCGCTCGCTGCCTGATCGCAGTGTCGTCCTCGGCAAGCAGTGCGGCGAGTACCGGAAGCGTTGCATCGCGATGTTCCGCGTCGAAGCGACAGCGGTAAAGTGCTCGCGACATGTTGGCTTCGAGTGCGTCGAGTGTGGCAATCGCTTCAATCATGAGCCTGAGTTATACACATATTTCCACGGCTGGATCTATTCTCTTGTATCTTTTGCACGTCGGTTCTGGTCATCACCAATCGAGGATGAGGCGTGTGGCGCGACTAGTACGGACTCCACTTGACGTACCTGCCTTTCAACGACTGCTCGGCAGCCAATTGCAATTGGTGGTCTGTGGAAGGTAGACAGCGATTAAGAAACTCAAGCACAAGTTCACGGGGCCATCCAGCCGCTGCAGCTGCAACCCACTGTCTCAATCCACGCGGGTCGTTCGGATAGCCTCGCACCGCCTGAACTGCCGCGGGTAGCTCGGCGATCCGGAGCAGCTCAATGATTTCGGACTCGCTCGGGATCATTCGCAGCAACGCCATCGCCTGCAAGGCACCGTTGATCAATTGAAACCTCCCGTTGTCAATCGTCTCGAAGACCGGTGTCATGTCGCTTGCCGAGTCGTGCCCGATGCGCACGATCGCGTCACCGAGTCCGTGGTAGAGCGTCGTATGTTCCGTCTCGCGTCTGGCCAGCTCCCAAATGAAAGGCAATGCTGGCCGGTACTCGCAGAACCCCAGAGCGAGGATCATTTGGTATTGCGCGGACCAGGTTCGTGGATCCAGGAGTTCCTTTTGCAACGCCGCCAGGATCGCCGGACCCGCTTGACGATCCGCGAGCTTTCTTAGTCGCTTCGCACCGGACTTGCGTTTTTGCGACTGGGTATGAGCGAGTAAAGCAATTGCTTCGTTGAGCTTTTCGGGATCTGTCGTCATCGGCAAGTACCTTGTCTCATGCGCCGAAGTCTCCTGCGAGGATGGATGGCGTCAGCGAAGTCATGTTGCCCCACGGGGACAGCGGCCCAAAGCCATGCTCACAGTAAGCAATACATGTGTTCGAGGGTGGGTGCTCCAGTACCACCCAGCATGGAAAGTTTTGTTTCACTCGTGAGTGGTCCCATTCGCGTGCCTACTTCGCGCGAAACGGCTCGCTCACCACGACAAGTTTGACGAGTTCACGGAAGCCATCACCTGTGGCGGCGGACTGCCTGAGAATAGCGTCAATGTGAGGCCGGTCGGCGGGCGTTAAATGTCTGCCGAGCGCGTACGCTAACAGCTTCTCCGTGAGAGCCTGGGCGAATTGATTTCGCTGTTCAAGAAGTGCCGACTTGAGTCCTTCGATATTGTCGAAGGATCTTCCGTTCGGTAGTTCTCCGGAAGCATCGACGCTCGCATTTCGTCCGTATGTCTCTCGCCAGTTTCCGATCGGATCAAAGTTCTCCAACGCGAATCCCAACGGATCGATCTTGCGGTGACAGTCGTAGCAGCTGGCGACGTCGCGGTGCTTTTTCAATTGATCACGAATCGTTGTGGCGCCTCGAATATCGGGATCAAGCGGTTCGACATCGGGCGGCGGTGGCGAGGGTGGTGTACCGAGGATGTTTTCAAGAAGCCATACACCGCGGACAACCGGCGACGTGTCGATACCATTGGCCGTCACCGTCAGCACACTTGCTTGGCCCAGCAAGCCGCCGCGCCGTCGATCAGAAAGCGACACGAGTTCGAATCCAGTACCCTGTGGTGAATCACATCCGTAGTGTTCTGCCAGACGTTTGTTGACGAAGGTGAAGTCGGAGTCTAGGAAGTTCACGATACTAAGATCGTTGTCGATCAAGTGCTGTGTAAAGAGTCGAGTCTCCTGCCGCATTGCGCTGTCGAGATCGTAATGATAGAAATTGCGAAACTTACTCCGGTCCGGCGGTGTCGACCCAAGGTCACGCAACGTCAACCAACTGTCAAGAAACCCGCCGACGAACGCTTCCGATCGTGGGTCATCGAGCATTCTTTCGACTTGTGCGGCCAAGATGTCTGGCTTTTGGAGTTGGCCTCGCGCGGCTAAATCAATCAGCTCGTCATCGGGCATCGAGGACCAAAGAAAATAAGCGAGTCGCGAAGCGAGAGCGTGTGGCGATAGGCTCTGCTCGGATGGCGATGGCTCATCTAGGTACAAGAAATTCGGGGAGCAGAGGACCATCTTCAGGCCATCGGCATAGGCATTGATCGGGCTTCTTTCAGCTTCTCGGCGAACGGCAATAACTCGCCTGATCCGATCGATCTCGTCCGCGGTGGCGGGACGTCGGTAGGCACGCGACGCGAACGACCTAAGATGTTTGAGCATCAGTTCATCCGGGAGTGTTCCCGATTCCTGGACGATTTCCCAATCGTCACCGAGCAATTCGCGGTGACTTGCTGTGGGCCACGTTTCGTAGAACGGACCTTTGATCTCGATTTCGTGAATGTGGATCTGGGGAAGTTTACCGTATTTGATTGCGTTGAATCGGGCTTCAACAATGCCTGGCTTTGAGCGCGGAGGAAACTCGTCCTTATACTTCTTGAGTAGCTGACTCCATAAGTTTCGCACATCCATCAGGCCATTGCGGAATGTGAACCTTGGCGTAAAGCCTGCATCCATCCAGACGCGAACGGTGTACCACTGCGGCTGGTCGGCCAGTTCGATCTCAGCGAGCAGCGGTTCGATTGGCTGTTGTTTGTGGAGCGGGCCAGCCAAGTAATTTCCTCCGACGATGCCGAGGCGCAGCGGCTCGTCTGGATCAGTCCCAAGGAACTTTGGATCGTATGGATGCTGGCGATTGACCGCTTCTGCTTTGATTCGAATTTCGTAGATGCCATCCAGCGGTACGCCCTCTTTGAACGCAAGAATCGGCCCATACGCACCTTCGGGTTTGTCCGCACCGATTACGTCGTACAGTGTCATGTAGCTGAAGCCGTTGGTTTTGCCATGAACTTGATCGATCTCCGGCTGTTGTTTGAAGTGATCACGAAATGCCCACGTTCGAATCTCGGGTTTGACGATTGGCGTCATCGCGCGATCGACAACTTGCTCCGCCGCCGCCAAGTAGCGAGCAAGAAGATGTCCAGAGGTTACTAGCGTCTCGCCGACATTATCGAAGTGCTCGGTCGTTTGATCACGAGGAAAACTGGCAGTTGGATCGAACATCGTCATGTTGAAATGCAACAGATCGCGAACGGTGTTGCGATACTCGCGAGAATTCAGCCGACGAAGAACTGCTTCATCGCGGCTGGCCTTGCGATCCCGATGATAGCTGGCGATGTTGCCTGTCAGCCAATCGATGACTGCCTGTTGCTCGTTTGCTGACGGTTGGCGTGCATCCTTGGGAGGCATCTCGTCGAGGTTGAGTTGATCGAGGATGTCTTGGAAGTCCACGAGCGCGTTGTCGCTCTGAATTTCGGCGGGTAATTGATCGAACCGTCTTTCACCCTTCCGCTGCTTCGAGCCATGGCATTTGATGCAGTAAGTACTAACGAACGGCTTAACCGTTGTCTCGAACGACGCGATATCGGAACGCGGTATCGCCGATTTGTCATCGGCAATAACAGAGAGCGAGATGGAGAGATAGATTGACGCTGCGAGCAGTAACCTGCTCGCGTGGAGATGGCAGTTCGTCATCGCTACGCCGTCTCCAAGCCCGTCAGCGTGCTCGTGCTTGTGCTGAACTGATCGGTCTCAACGCCGAAGCGTTGTAGCATCGAAACATAGAGATTGCACAAGGGCACACGTACTCGGCTCTCACTCGGATACGCTTTGTGTTCGCCGTGCTTGAATCCACCGCCAGCGAGGATGATTGGCAGGTCGTTGTTCGTATGTGAGTTAGCGTTCCCCATGCCGCTTCCCATGAGGACCATGGTACTGCCAAGCAAATTACCGTCGCTGTGTGGTTCGCGAATGGATCGGAGCTTCTCCAAAAACCTTGCGAACTGTTCCGTTTGATAGAGTTCGATTTGTACGAGCAAGTCGAGGTTCTCTTGAAGTTTGCCATGGTGCGACAAACCGTGATAGCCCTTGCGAATCCCCAGATCCGACGCGGCGAAGCTGCCTCCGATTTCTAGAGTCGCGACGCGAGTCGAATCCGTTTGCAACGCCAAGGTGATCAGGTCGTATATTTTCGGTAGGTCACGTGTCAGTCCTTCATTCTCCGGTTCGTCGATATCTGCGTTTGGCTTGGGAATGTTTTGCCAGTGCCGATCAAGATCGAGTTTAACTTCGACGTCTCGCACCGCTGCCAGGTATTCTTCGAGTTTCGCGCGATCTGATTTATTCAGTCGACGTTGCAGCGATTTCGCATCTCCCAGCGCGGCATCGAGAATTGACGCTTGCAGTTCAATACGATCAGCCGCTTGCCGCTTTGCGTTCGTGTCGTCTTCGACAAACAGCGAACGAAAGAGCTCTCGCGGACCAGGGATCGGAGGCACACGCGTGCCGGTCCGCGTCCAACTCATCATGCAACCGCCATGCAGACCATCCTCCGAGCCGATCGTCAGCGACGGAAATCGTGTTCGCGATCCGACGAACTCGGCGGCGCGTTGATCGATGCTGATTCCGCCTTCCGGCATGCCTTTCGCCTCGGCTGCTTTGACGCCGGTCAAAAACGTGTGGACGGCGAAGTGGCCACCTTTCAATCCGTGGTCGAGATGCGAGAAGAGCGTGAATTCGTCGCGATGTGCCTTGAGGGGCTTGAGGAGCGTCGTCAGTTCATAGTCGGCACCGGACTTCTCCGGCCAGAAGGCACCGGGATACATACCGAATTCGTTTCCGATGCAAACCAATCTTTGTGGATTCTTTGGCTCGTCGCCTCCAACTGCTCGCGGCAGCGATTCCAACGTGGGCAAGGCGATTGAGATGCCTGCGGCTTTAAGGAACGTCCGTCGTGGTAGCTGAAGGTGAGGCATCTGATTTGTTCCACTAGGTGGGCGAGTGGAGACGGCAGCGTGTTGAGTCACTGTCGTGTGGGAACATCGGCGCGGCATTCCAACTATTATTACCTAGGATCGGGGTAGGCAGGAAGTGAGGTCAATCGAATTCTGAAAAAAGTCGACCTAGGCTGCTTCCGTCATTCCCGGCAGCTTCTTGCCCTTGAGTTTATAGACGTAGCGCAACACTTCGGCCATTGCTGCGTATTGCCCCGCCGGCACGGGCTTGCCGACTTCTACTTGTTTGTAGAGCGCGCGGGCCAATTCCTTTCGCTCGACGACCGGTATGTTGTTCTCAAGAGCCAAGCGGCGAATGCGTTGAGCGACGACGCCGGCACCCTTGGCTTGCACGATTGGTGCATCCATCGATTCGTGATCGTAGCGAATGGCGATTGCTAACTCGGTCGGATTCGTCACGACGACGTCCGACTTGGGGACCGCACTGCCGACCCGATTGAGGACTAACTGTCGCTGAACGGCTTTGCGACGAGCTTGGACTTGTGGGTCGCCCTGCAGATTTTTCATTTCTTCGCGAACTTCTTGCGTTGTCATGCGAAGATCTTGCTCTTGTTTCCAACGTTGAAAAATGTAATCAATAATGGCAAGAATGAGCAGCGCGACACCGATCTTGAAACAAGTGTTGAGTGAGATCTTGATGATGTAGCTCGCAATCTCGCCGACCCCGGCTCCGCCAAGTCGCAGGATCTGGTCTTGCTCGCCCCAGATAGCCCAAGCGGCGATGGTGGTGACAATAATGATTTTGAAGACACCAAAGCCGAGTCGAGCGACGTTGGTGATCGAAAAGATGCGTTTGATGCCTTGAAGTGGGTTGACGCGGTTGATATCAGCCGCCAGCTTGTCAGGCAAGAATAGAAATCCGACTTGCCCGACGTTCGCAACAACTGCAACGAGTGCCAAAAGGCCCAGGATTGGCAACATGACGCCGCCGATGGCGATTAGGGTCTCGTACCACTGAGTCGTTAACGCGTCGCGATCCACTTGCAAGATCGCCTCGCCACCCAAGTGTGTTCGCATCAAATTGCCCAGCAGCGTTGCGACGTTCTCGCCCCAATACATCAGAATGCCGACGGCCGCCAGCAGCAGTGATGCGGAAGCGAGGTCCTGGCTCTTGGCAACCTGTCCTTGCTCGCGCGCCTGTTGGCGGCGATGGTCGGTAGCTTCGTGTTGCTTATCGCCGAATTGCTCAGGCATTGTTGTGTCTTGTTAGTTGGGCGGTTCGGCGAAGACGATCGCGTCCCGAATCGTCTCGATCACAGCATCTGCGTGATCTTGCACGACCCACGCCAGTCCGCTTAAAGAGGCGGCGAGGACCACCATCATGACCATTGAGTTCAGGCTAAATCCGACGGCGATTACATTCAGCTGAGGCAGCGTGCGACTGATTAAGCCAAGAAGCAAGATGGACAAGAACAACGCGACCATCACCGGCGCGCCAGCACGGATCCCCACGACAAAGCTTTCGCTTGTGACCTCGGTCAGTGTATCAACGATGTTCGTCGGCAGATCGCGAACGCCCGGCGGTCGCCAGCGAAATGTGTCCAGCATCGCTGCCATGATTTGGCGGTGTCCTCCGATCGCGATGAAGACAGACAGCGTCACAGCGTCGAGCAGTTGCGTAAACACCGGTATACTCGTATCGAAGGTGGGGTCGAACGTATCGGCCAACGCCATGCCACTCATTTGCCCGATCACTTGACCGGTCAGATGGAGGCCCGTGAATAGGATCATTACTGCAAGACCTAACGCGAGGCCCAATACAGCTTCTCGCGCCAGCAAAACGGAAAGATTGACGAGATCGTCAGGCATCTCGCGTGCGGCATCGAAATGCATTGGTGTCACAATGATCGCGAAGCCGACGGCCAAGAGTGCTCGAATTCGTACTGGGACTGTGCGCGATCCAAAGATCGGCGCCGTCATGACTAACCCGCTGATCCGAGTTAAGACAAGCACGAATAGAAGGAGCTGGTCACGATAGAGTTCGATGATCGCAGACAAGACAGGTGCCGTTTAGCCGCCAAGGACGACGGTTGGAATGTTGGTGATGAGATCTTGTGAATACTCCATCATGCGTTCGATCAGCCACGGCAGACAAATCGCTAGTGCTCCGATCATGGCGATGATCTTTGGAACAAAGGAGAGCGTTTGATCTTGGATCTGTGTGACTGCCTGAATGAGTCCGATCAGCAACCCGATCACAACGCCGACGAGCAGAATTGGCGAACCGACCATCAACGCCGTGATGATTGCCTCGCGGCCCATATCAATTGCGTCTTGTGGATTCATCGATGCTCTCCTCTCGAGCTGTGTGGCGGTGTGGCGATCGCTCTGATTCGGTTATTGGCCGAGGTCACGTATACGGAGCGAAGCTTTCCATTAGCATGCCGACAACCAATGTCCAACCGTCAACCAGAACGAACAGCATTAATTTGAAGGGGAGCGAAATCATGACGGGCGGGAGCATCATCATGCCCATCGAGATCGTCACGCTGGCGACCACGACGTCGAGAATCAAGAAGGGTAGGTAGATCCGAAATCCGATCAGAAACGCCACTTTTAATTCACTGAGCATGAACGCCGGCAACAAGACTTGCAGCGGTACATCGTCGTAAGTTCTCAATGGCGCACCGTCTTCATGGGCGTACCGATAGAACATCTCGACATCGTCGACATTGCCGGCGATATCAATTTGCCGGCTCATGAATCGGCGGACCGGACGCACACCAGCAGCCCACGCCTCGTCGAGAGACATGTCCGAGTTTTCTGCCGTGTAAGGTTGGATGGCGTCGTTATAGACATCTGTCCAAACGGGCGTCATCAGCAACAAGGTCATAAACATCGCGATCGATGTTAGGACTTGGCTGGGAGGCAATTGCTGGACACCGAGTGCTTGTCGTAGGAGTCCCAGCACGACGATGATCCGTACAAACGAAGTCGTCATGAGCAGCACGGCTGGAGCAAGGCTCAGCACGGTCAGCAGCAGCATGACTTGGATCGCCGAGTTCATCCCTTCTGGGCTCGTCCATTCTTTCGGACCTGCCGTATAGAAACTCTCGAGCGATTGCGAGTCAGCGAGTTCAGGAATGCGAATCGGCTCTTGTGCATGACCGGGACCGAGCATGGTCAGACATACAAAGACCAGTGCGCCCCATCCGATTACGGTTCGCATGCGTTGGACGGCGACATTCTTTGGTCGCTTCGTCGTCGAGTTGTTTTTCGATTTCAGCCGTTCAACCACGGTCGTTTTCCCTCCTTCGCTCGCGTCGAGTGGCTCGGTTCGCGAGATCGGCTTGCGACAGCGAGGGATCGCCGACGAAGCCTTCGGGAGCGGGCTCGTCGGCGTATTGCGATAGCACTTGCCGGAACGTATCCGAGATGCTGCCCGAGCGACCTTGTTGGCAGAGCGCTGCAAGGCGGCCTACTTCGTCCTGGTCGGTGACCTCGGTGATTGTCTCGACACCGGTCGAGGTGACGCAGAGCAGTACGAGCTTGTTGCCGAGGCGAATCAACTGCATTTGTTGGCGTGCCGTCAAAGCAGCGCGACCGAGCGGTTCGAAGACTTCGCTCGGTAGTGGTGCGAGTCCCTTTGGAGCGGTCTTGCGAGACAACCAAACCAAGACGAAGAAAGCGGCCAATACGATGCTTAAGCTGCCTAGCACGGTAGTCGTAGTTCCGCTTCCGCTTATGCGTTTTTCTGACTCTGGCATTAAACGCTGCGAGTTCGCACTCTTCCGTAGCAGCAACGGCTCGTAGCCCTCGTCGTGGCCAACTGCCGCCGTGTGCGATGCGGGTTGAACCGGTGTGCCGTTTTCAATTTCGGTCCGCTCGCTCTGGTAGCCTATTGCACGCGTCGGAGGTGGTTGGAGAACTTGCGACTGCTCGACCGTTGCTCCGCGATTGTACGAATTCGATGACTGAGCGTGCGCGGCGCCAGCCAGAAGAACCAGTGCTATCATGCTATGAGCGATGGTTGACATCCATGTCTTGCCGAGTGGTCGTTAACTCGACATCCTGATCGCGTTGGTTGCGGTGAGAAGATTTAGATTTGAGAAAAGTTAAGTTGGTTGCCGCGCGTGCCGATTATTGATGTGCTGGAATAGTGCGTAAAAGTGACCGCTTGCCAGTCAACAACGATGACTGGCTCTCGTGCCCCGCCCGTTTACTCGTCTCCCGAGATCAGTTCTGCGACTCGCACGCAGAAGTTGTCGTTCAAGACGAGTACTTCTCCTCGTGCGATCAGGCGTCCGTTGACATACACGTCGACAGGGTCTCCCGCCAGCTTGTCGAGTGACACGACGGACCCACGGCGAAGTTTGAGCAGTTCTTCGAGTTCCATTTGCGTCCGGCCAAGCTCGATTTTCAGATCCAGCTCGACGTCGCGAAGCAGATCGATCGTTGCCTGTTCGGAAGACGGGGGAGCCCCGGCGAGATTACGGAACTGAAACGTTTGAGCGTCGGCTGGCGAAGGATCAGGGGCGTTTACCGACGCGATCGCCTGCTCCGCCTGGTCCAGCAGCAATTGAATATCGTCACCCGCCGAGTCCGAAGTCGTACCTTGCCCACTGCGCGGCGCGGTTGTCCGTGGCTGTGTCGCGGTCGCTGCGCCGCCACCAAGGGATGCGTCAGCGGTAGCGGTCTGCGGGCTCGCGGTAGTGTCGCCGATACCACGCATCAGCGAATCGATCTCGTCCTGCGGGACCGCGCCAGAATCGTCGCTCGCACCGCTGTTGCCGGTGGGTGGCGGAGGGGAAGAGTTCCCCTTCGCTTGACTAAGAAGCGCTTCGATATCGTCTTGACCGATTAGTTCCGAATCGTCTGCCATCGGATTCCATTCCTTTGCGGCAGGTGGCGAGTGGCTGCAAGCGACAGCCAGCCCGCTCTTACTGTTCGATATACGAGAAGTCGGGAAACATCACCGTCTTCAAGATAGGCTTGCCGAAGAGGGTGTTACTTCTCTCCAAAATCCGTCTTTTGATCAAGCCCAACTGTGGGTCATCGAGATCTTCGCGCTCGGAATTTCGAAGCTTGTAGAGAACGATTTCGCGGAACCTCGCGGGATGTTTCTCCATTAAGTTCGTAAAATCCGACTCTTCTGAAGCTAGCACAGTTCCTGCTAGCGTGAAATCAGCTCGTAATGCCGTGTTCGAATTGCGTTGCGAAATTGTGATGCTGTAGTCGCCGAGCTGCATCTCAACTGAATCTTTCATGTCCTCTTGCGAAGCGGCGATTTCGTCGGCTGCTAGGCTGGCCGGGAGCTTCTTCGTCATATTTTCTTCGGCCAACGCGGCGACTTCATCAGCGCTCGGGATGAACAGATACGCCAAGAGGCACTCGACGGCGATCACGCCACCCATGAACCCGGCGATCATCAGTTTGCCCATCATCCCACCGCCTGACTTGGCAGGAGCTGCTTCAGTTTGCTCGGTGTCTCTTTCGTCAGCCATGATTGCCCACTCTCATTAGTTTGAACGATTATTGAGTTTGCGGTCCGGGGTCAAATCGTTCTTGTTGTTCTTCTTTTGTACCCACCGAATCGGAGATTACTTCGTCCAGCATGTACACTTCGACTCGCGGGTTTTGCTTCAACTTCTCATTGTCTGTTCCGATGTGAGCTGGTTCATGCGGGCCAGCGACCGACATCCTGATTCGCCGGGCATCAATGTTCAGCTCCTGTACTAAGTATTGCATAACATTTCGGGATCGTTGGTACGCAAGTCCCCAATTGTCCTTAAAGCCACTTCCCGGCGAGACCGGTTTATGGGAAGTATGGCCGCGAACTTCGATCTTTTGCGATTTTCCCTGCATAACGTCCCCTTGCTGCGAGAGTACGCGATCGTGTTCCGTGGTCAATTCGGCACTGCCTTCGTCGAAGTAGATCACAGTTCCGATTCCCGTTTTTGTGCCGGGTCTGACGATTACAACACGTGGACGCTCCCCAACAGGAGCTTGGACCTTGTCGCCACCTTGCATCGTATCGAGCCGTTTCGCGCGTCCCATCGTCGCCGTTTTCGAGAGGGCCGAATTTCGTGGTCGAAGGTCGCCGGGAATCAAACTGGATTGCGCCTTCGAGTAGCCGAATTGTTGCTTCATCGACTCCACCAGCGCTTGATATTTCTCTTCTTCCTTCATCTCGCTCAGTGACACCAGCATGATGAAGAAGGTTAGCAACAAGGACATCATGTCGCCAAACGTGACGACCCATTCTGGGATGCCCATTTCCTCTTCTTCTTCAGCGGCCATGAGTCACGAAGCTATGCAGCTTCCTCCTGAGGACGCTGCTTGGCCGGAAGGAACGAGTAAAGCTTCTGTTCGATGACGCGTGGATTTTCACCCGATTGAATCGCCATTACTCCACGGACAACGATTTCCAAGGCGTTCAATTCGCTTTTGTTGTTGCTCGAAAGTTTTTCCGCAAACGGCATAAAGATCGCGTTCGATACGATCGCTCCGTATAGGGTTGTAATCAGCGCGACGGCCATACCTGCTCCGATGCCGGACGGGTCGGACATGTCGCTGAGCATCATGATCAGGCCCATCAACGTCCCGATCATTCCGTAAGCAGGCGCAAAGCGGCCCAATTGATCCATGACGGCCTTACCGTCGCGATGCCGCCCTGAGATCGCATCGATTTCCGTACGCAAGATATCTTCGATGACTTCGGGGCGAGTGCCGTCGACGGCCATTTGAACGCCGAGTTTGATGAACGGGTCACTCACCTCTTCCATGCGGCCTTCCAATGCAAGCAGGCCGTCGCGTCGAGCGGTTTCGGCGAGGCTGACGATTTGCTCGATGATTTCCTTAACATCAATTGGCTTTGAAAGGAAAACTTTCATCATCACGCCTGGCGTCCCGATCATGCTTTTGAGCGGGAAGCACATCATCGCCGCGGCGATTGCACCACCAATGACGACCATACCGGATGGAATGTCGATAAATGCGGACATCGGTGCGGAGCCCATCATCATCGAGCCGATGATCAGGCCGAAGGCCAACAGGAATCCGACGAGGCTGGAGATATCCATGTGCTTTAACTTCCGATTCGATCAACTCTTTATACAGCTGTCGGCTTTGCAAGGCTGGCAGAGGAGGCGGACTGGCGAGGTGCATGCGTCGCTGGTGCTGGCATCAGATGCTTTGTCTGCTGATACTGCACGGTGCGATCGAATACCTCGTCCATCGTCTCTGCCACAACCAATCGCTCGCCCGACGTCAGCGTGATGAACGTGTCGGGACGGCTTTCGACATAGCGGATCAAGTCAGCGTTCAACACAAACTGCTCGCCATCCAGGCGGGAGAGCTTGATCATGTCGCATTCCTTCCGCGCAAGTCGTGCCCCGGACACAACGACACACCGCCGCCGGTAAGGTCACAGCATCTGCAAAAACATAGGATAAGAATTCGTGTAGCCCGTCGAGACCCATCGGGAACGACGATTCGTCCCATTCAAATCGCCACGCATCAGGTTGGTGCGTAGCGATTAAATCAACTGTACCGATACTGCCGTTCTATTCTTGGTTATCGCCGCAAATTCAGCAACTCTTCGAGCAGCTGTTGGGCGGCGGTGATCACTCGAGTGTTGCCTCGGTACTGGGTCGTTGCTAACACGAGGTCGATAAGATTGGAGCCGATGTCCGTGTTCGAGAGCTCGACAGCTCCAGAGACAAGTGTCGCGATTCCGTTTTCGCCTGGGTTTCCTTCTACCGGCAATCCCGAGTTGGCTCCGATTGAAAACATGTTTTGGCCTCGCTGTTCAAGACCTGCGGGATTCGAGAAGCGAGCCAACCGGACCTGCCCGAGGGTTCGAGCCACTCCGTTACTGAACGAACCCCGTACGACTCCGTCCTCGCCAATTGTGAAGCTCGATAACGTCCCTGCCCCTGAGCCGTCCTGTCGCGAGGCGGCGAGCGTGGCAGCTTCATTCTCGAGACCGCTGATCGCGGAGAAATCAAGATCGAAGTCGAGCGGTGTGGCGGAGGGCGTGTTGCGGCGATCGATCGATACTTGAGTGTTCGTCGCTGTCAAATAGTTGCCCTGTCCGTCGAATGTCACCAATCCCGTTCCTACCGAAAGATCGACTCCGGCGATCGGATCGTTATCTGCCGAGTCGGCGAACCACCGATAAGTTGTCGCCGTCCCGGTTCGCGATTCCATCACCGTCGTTACTCGAACATTGATCGGAATGCCAAGCGAGTCGAAGACGAGGAAGTCAGCCGCCGCGCTCTGTCCCTTTGCCGCCTGCGTCGTACCGAAACCCAGGTTCGGAGTGGCGATGCCGCCTGCGGTTGTCGTCAACACGAATGCTGACAAGCCAATATTTATCGCGGCGTCCACTCCGTTGTTCGACACGAAACGGATTCTTCCATCTGGAGTAATCGTCGCCCCTGGCGTGAGGGTCGACGAGTCTCCAGGAATGCTGTTGACCGAGTTCGGAACGGGATTCGAGGGATCGTCAGCGGCTCGCTGAATTCCTGTCGTGACACGCATGAAGTCCATGAGCTCTTGGACCGTTGCCGTGTCTGTGATGGCAAATTCTTGTGTCTCCAGAGCACGGCCCCCCTTGCGGCCGCTGAAGCTCAGCGTGCCCTCTTGGAACAGATTCTCGAAGTTCAGTTCGTCGCGAACGAGAACGTCCGTGAGTAACGTGTTCGGAGTGATCGTCGGGCCATCGAAGTCGACTTGCGCATTCTGACCTACGATGTTGTCCGAGATGTTGTCCGTGAACTCCGTGGTCAGGTTAGGATCGATTTCACTTACGAGGTAGAACGTACTCGAGTCGGTTGCGAGATTGCGATAGATTCGGACGCTGTCATAAAGAGGGAAGCTGTCGCCCGGACCCGGGATCGGTGGCACTGGCAAGTTGCTAAGGTGAACTCTCCCGTCCGCCACATTGACCGACGTACCGAGTGGAGTCGGGCGGGTTTCGCCGTTGGCGTTAGCGTAGGTGACGAGATAACTGTAGTTGCCGGTCAGGACTCCTTGATCAAGCGGTTCGTTTAGATCGACACTAGCGGGATCCGAGTCAACGAAGCTAGTGGTGGAAGTCAAGTCAACTTCGCCCAGGCGATAAAAATTGCTTCCATTCGGTTCAGTTCGATAGATCCGCAACTGGTCGTATTCGCCTGTTGCTAACGTCGGCAGATTATTCAGCGTGATCAAATTGTTAGGGAGTCCATCGGCCCCCTGTACCGTCACGGTTCTTTCATCGGAAACGGTCGCCTCTGTCCCGTTACCATCCAAGTAGGCAAAGCGATAGCGATAACTGTCACCTTCAACATGGGAACCACCAGTATCGCCGTGGACGAAAGTAACCAAGCCTTCATTGGGAACGGGGGCCGAGTTAACCGTTGCGCCGGAAGTGTCTGGACGAGGAATGCTGGCGTCCCCCAGAATGGCGCTGTCAATCACTTCTGCGGTGTCAGCCACGTCGCCGGTTGGTGGCAGAATTCCTTCGAGAAAGACGTTGTTGGTAGCTTGCGCGACACGCACCGAACCGACCGGCACGGCGATGGGGACAAGTTCCGTGGTTTGTAGCGCAAACTCTTCATCAACAGCGTATCCAAGCAATCGGTTTCCGTTGACTGTGACAAGCTCGTTCTGTGAATTGGTTTTGAAGATGCCGGATCGCGTGTAAAGCGATTCACCGGTTGAACTCTGCACGACAAAGAACCCGTCGCCTTGTAACGCAACATCGGATGCGGATGAACTAGATTGGATTGTGCCTTGCGTAAAGATTGGCGCAATTTCTGCGACCTGAGTACCAAGACCGGTTTGGCGAGGATTCGTACCGCCAGTTGTGGCCGTTGGTTGTGATCCGAGCCCGAGGTTCTGTAGAAACTGAGTCGTAAAGGAAATTCCCGACTCTTTGAACCCAACCGTTTGCGAGTTGGCAAGGTTATTACCGACAACGTCGATTTGCGTTTCCGCAGCGGTAAGACCTGTTAAGGCGGTAGATAGTGCCGAAGCTAGACCCATGATTCATTTCTCCGTGGCCAAACTAGGTAATATGTGGCCGAACAGCGCATGAACACGGGAGCGATCTTGCTTCGCGTTATGCGCCGACTTCTTCTTCCCCAACAATTTCGCGAATGTTATCTAAGCTAACACTCTTATCGCCAATGTGAACTCGAATAGCCCGGCTACCATCGCTGTTATCAACGGTGACCGACGCGCGTGTCACAATGCCTTCAACGTTCTCTGCATCATCTGTCAAAGCGGTAACCCGCTTGCCAATCAAGCTGCTAGCGGTTGCCGTGTTCTGTCCTAATAGCACTGAGCTCAAGGTCTCGCTCAACTGGTTGGTGGCACTGATCTCGCGGATCTGGCCGATCTGTTGAACCAGTTCGCTGTTGTCCATCGGGTTGAGCGGATCTTGGTTCTGTAGTTCCGCGATCAACAGAGTGAGGAACTGATCAACATCAACTTCATTCAGCCCAGGTCCTTGCTGATCACTTGTCGTCGTCGTTTGGTCAATCGACGTCGTGGCTGGGATTCTTGACAATCTTTCGTTCCTTATGTTTTACGGAAGGCGTTTACCGCGCACCGTGATCAGCACGCGCGCACGCCACGAAAGACACGCTCGTTTACGTGCTATCGTTGATCGCTTGCGACGCCGATCGTCACATCGAACGACGCGACATTCGTTGCTTTGCGTAGTGTTTGGTTTCTTCGCTCAGACGATGACGTTCAGTTGCTCGTCTCCGTGACCGGTGCGTGTTTTGTTTGTCGGGATTCGAGGAGTTTCTTCGAGCTCGTCAGCCGCTACCTCTGCCTGCGGGCGATCCTCCTGCTGCTGATCGTTTTGTTGCATCCCATCAGGTGTTTCGCCGGCGTGTCGATCACTCAAGTCGACATCGAATTGATCCACTCTCATCCCTTGTTCAGCTAATCGCTCGCGGAGCAAGGGCAGGTTCTCTAACAACAGCGAACGAGCCGCGGACGAATCGGCCTCAACACGAGCGCTCACGACTCCCGATTGAACTTTTACTTCCAAGGTCAAGGAACCAAGTTCTGGCGGACTTAGCCGCAATCGGAGCGTACCTCCGCGATCTCCCGTTGCTTGCACAGCTCGAGCGACCCGGTCGACGAAACGAGACTGATCAGCGTCGGAGATATTTAAGCCGCGAGCATTGGGATCTCCCGTTCTGGCGAGCAAGTGTTCGGCGAAGCGGCTCGGCGTACCGGGCGTCGTCGTCGATGCCTCGGACGTCGTGGCGTTCCCAATTGGACGTGTCGTGTCTACCTCTTTGTGATCTCGGCGATTGTGCGAACTGTCGTCACTTGCGGTGTCCAACGCCGCCGCGACAAGTTCCGCATCAGCCGGCTTGTTGACTGCGTTCGTCGCTTCGTCCGGTGCCTGCTGTGTGGCGATGTCGTTACTAGGTCCGCGTCGCTGGAGCGTTGAGCGTCCTTGCGCCGTGTCCGTGTCTGCCGTGGTCGTCTGAGGAACGTCAACGTCTTCTTGGGGCGCGACAGACTCGGCTTCTTCGTTCGCCGTTGAGAGGTCCGGCTCTTCGAGATGAGGTGTGAGTTTGTTCGTCTCCGAGGTGTCGCCACTACTTCGTATCGATTTCTCGCCGTCGGATGGTTCTTCGGCCAATGCCAAGGATACGCCAGTTTCAATGCCGAGTTCGCTAAGCGATTCTTCACTGGTTCGGTCTGCGGTCGTTTCGCCCTGGTCGTTGTTCAATTTGCCAGCGACCTTCAACTCAAGCCCTTGAATTGCGGATTGGTGTTCCGCCGCAGCTGCTACGGCGACGATCTGGCCCTCCGCCGTGGTGTCTTGTTGCACGTCCTCTTCGTTCGCCTCCTCAGACGCTTCGGTCACCTTTTTCGAATCAGGCGACTCGTCTTCCCGCAGGTCTTCATGAGGCGCGTCATCCGGGCGCGTTTCGCCAGTGCCTTGACGAATGGGTTCGTCGGGTAACGATTCAGCGGATGTGGTATCGCGACGATCGAGTGATTCGTCTTCTCGCTTCGACTCACGAGGCGAATCATCACGAGTCGTGGCGGCAGTTCGCTGTAGGTGCGACTTGAAAGATTCATGCGTTTCGCGTGCGGCATCAGAGACCGCGGAAGCGCTGAACGTCTCCAACGCCGCCGTGCGACTAATGTTTTCAAAGGAGAATGGAACCATGATGATTGGCCTCAGTTGCTGCCTGTATTGAATGCCTCGAACTGTTCACGCGTCTGACGAATTACTTCGACGTCAGGCACTCCCAATCGGATTTGGGCCATGATTACGTTTAACTGTTTCCGGTCTTCGTCGGATTTGAACTCGCTCATGATCTTCTTTTTGCGGTCCAGCGGCATGTTTTTAAACATGGTGACGACGAAGTTAATCGATTTCTCCGGCGGAATGTCAGGATCGCTGAGGATGCGAAGAATTTGGTCTTTCGCCAGCTTGGCGTCCACTGATTCCAGCTGGCGTTGGACCTCCTTCAGTCCTGGTTCGACAGCGCCCAGGCGTACGTTTTCGATTCGCTGATCAAAGCGATATTTCAGCAAGTCGTATTGTCGCCGTTCGTCTTCGAATAGGACCGCCAGATGCTGAACATCGATTAATCCCTTGTCGGCCGCAATCTCGCGAAGATCGAGATCGAGACTCGCTCGCTTGCGTGCGGTCAGGACCTCCTCGAATGAAACTTGTTCTACTTCGACTGGTTTTGACGCAGCTTCCAATTCATGCCACATCGCCGGCAGATCGATGTCACGCGAAACTGCGATCAATTCGACAGCCTTTTCTTGCGACAAGTTGCCGCGCGCGTATAGCATTCCAAGCATCGCGACCTGTGCGAGAATCGTCGCGACGCTGAAATAGGCCAATGCAGTGAGTGGGACACGTATAAGTTTCATCATTCAGCAACTACGAGTCGAGTTCTCCAATGGCGCGTAAGATTTGATTCAAGATTGTTCGTTCTTCCTCCGTTTTGAACTCGCCAAAAATCTTCTTCAGCTTGTCTTGTGGCATGCCGCGAATCATGGCCAGAACGTCTGCGAGGACATCGTCTCCTGGGGCAACGTCGCCATCTTGGAGCATATCGATTATCAGGTCTTTGGTCTGTTTCGGTTGGAGTACTTCAAGCGTTCTGCGTACTTCGGTCAATGCCGTATCGTTGACGTCCGTCTCCAGTTGCGCGAGCAATTTATCGAACCCGCCTTTGACGATCTCGTACCGGTCGCGTTTGGTGGACAGGGTTTGAACGAGACCGCGAATGTCATCTGATCCCTTTGTGATCGCTTCTTGTCGGGTCGCAAGTGTTTCGTTGCTCTGAACTCTTGAATCGAGTAGCTCGTCTCGTGTCATACGGTCGTCGGTTTCAGTGGCCTTAGTTTGCTGGCCATCGAGATCAAGTGTCGCGAGTTCAAAGCCGTAGACGATGGCCGCGTACTTTCGCATCTTCGTCGTTTCAAAGGCACCGGCGTGCCAAAGCGATGCGACGATGATCAGTTCGGCGACTGTCGTGGCGATACAGACGTACACAAATCCTGTGTTTGCTACCGCTATTGTCTTGCCCACGATCCCCATCACTGATCTTTCCTATCACGGCTCCAGCGTTGTCCTGCGAATTCATCCAGTTGTTTCGAATCGCGTTTCAGTTCGGCGGCGGCGTGCTCTTCGCGTTTGCGCTCTTTCAGCTTCTCGAGCACTCGCACGTCCCGATCGGCAGCCGCCAATGCCGTTCTCCGCCGTTCAATCTCCGTTTGAATTGTTGCTTCCTTCTGGCCGATCACGACCACTTGAGCCTTTAACATCAGTTTGTAGCGATGCGTGTCGAGCATTCGATCGACCTGGACTTGTCCCGGCGAGCCGATGACGCGCGATCGCTTTTCCATTTCCAGAATGTCTTGCTTCAACTGCGCCGCTTGTTGGCGAAGTATTGACTCGGCGTGAAAGGCTTCGGCCAATTCGAGCCGTCGCTGCTGGCGATCTGCTTCGCGCATCTTGACGAGCGACTCTAGTCGAAACTGAAACTTGGTCATGATTCATTACTCGGTCGCCGCAGGGATTTGGTTGTCGGTCCCATAAGTCATTGCTTTAGCGGCAGTGCATCGGGCTCCTAGCTGGATCAATTCGGTCAATGCTTGACCGAGCGAACAAGGATCGGCGACGCTTTGCCGCAAAAAACTGTCGATCTCATCGTGAAGCAGGATGGCGGCGTCGACGACCGCATTCGAACCTTGACGATACGCTCCGATGGAAATCAGGTCTTCGTGATCGTGGTAGGCCGCCATTAACTCTCGGATCGCCTGCGCGGCGTCCCGCTGTTCTTGTGAAGTGATCGAGGGCATCGATCGACTAAGACTTTGCAGAATGTCGATCGCTGGGTAATGGCCTCGCGTCGCGATGTCTCGCGAAAGGATGATGTGGCCGTCGAGCAATCCGCGAACCGTATCGCTGACCGGTTCGTTTGTGTCGTCACCCTCCACAAGAACGGAATAGAACGCCGTAATTGTGCCAAGTTGATTTCGTCCGGCTCGTTCGACCAACTTCGGCAGGAGACTGAACATGGATGGGGGATAGCCTCGTGTGGCGGGAGGCTCGCCGGCTGCCAAGCCGATCTCTCGCTGAGCCATCGCGAAACGAGTTAGCGAATCCATCAGCAGCAAAACGTTCTTGCCCTGGTCACGGAAGTACTCGGCGATGGCGGTAGCGGTCATCGCGGCCTGGAGTCGCAAGAGAGCTGGCTCATCGCTTGTCGCCACAACGACCACGCTGCGGGCCAGGCCATCTGGTCCCAGATCTCGCTCGATGAATTCGTTGACTTCACGTCCCCGCTCGCCGATCAAAGCGATCACGTTGACGTCGGCCGATGTGTACCTCGCCATCATGCCAAGCGTCACGCTTTTGCCGACGCCCGACCCGGCAAAGATGCCAACTCGCTGACCGTAGCCGCATGTCAACATCCCGTCGATTGCGCGTATTCCTGTTGAGATTGACGAGTCGATCGTTGGCCGCTCGGTCGCCGGGGGGGGGCGTTGATCGAGTGCTATGCGGAATGGGAGTGCTGGTTTAGGAAGCTGGTCAGTCGTGCGACCATGCGCGTCGATCACGCGTCCCAGAAGTTCTTCGCCGACACGCAAGTACTTGGCCGTCCGCTTGAGCCGAACCGGAGTGCCACGCCGCACGCCGGACAACGCGCTGAACGGATAGACCAAAGTCAAGTCGTCTCGGAAGCCAATCACTTCGCCTTCGATCGCGCCACCCGCTTGCCGTTGGATCTCGACGATCGAACCGACCGGAGCCGGCAATCCGGCGACGGCAGTCAGCATTCCTTCCGTGCGAGCAACGCTGCCTCGCAGCGCCGCCGGTTGGATGGAATCGAGTTGAGCGACAAGGTCATTCATGAGAAGAAAGCTCTTCCGTGATTCGGTCAATTTGTGCTTCGAATGTCTGGTCGATCACACCAAACTCTGTGACGACACGACATCCGCCAGCCGAGACAGCGGGATCGGAGACAATATCTGTTGTGCCGATTCTTCCCAACTGCTTCGCGAGCCCTTCGGTTCGGTCTCGCAAAGCGCTGTAGTCGTGAGGGTTCAGTTGAATGGTGATTCTGCCGGCTCCCATCGCAAGTTCCAGGGCGTCTCGAATCAGATCGATGGTGATGGCGGGAGTGGTGGCAACTTCGCGCCGAATGATGCGCTCGGCAATTGCGGTCGCGAGCGTGATGGTTTGTGATTCCCAATGAGTCAACCAAGTGGCTTTCGAGTGTCGAATGTCTTGCACGGCTTGTTGAAGTGCCGGGAGCAGCGTGGCCAACTGTTGATCCAAAGTCGTGCCGGCTGAATGCTGCGCCTCTTGCAACGCTGCTTGCTGGCCCTCAACTTTTGCCTGGTCCGCGATCTGAGTAGCTTCAGCTTTTGCGTTTTGCAGAATCTGTTCCGCTTGCCGACGAACGACGGTCAGATAGTCGTTTGCGCGATTGGACATGTCTTCAAAATTAAAGGCAGCCGATCGCAGCGTGTTCGCTGACCGGTCGAGCCCATCTGCCTTGATGATTCCTGCCATCGATCGTTTCGCAATGTGTAAAAAAAGGATTCTTATCGACGACTCACAATTATGCTGCTCCGGCGAAGTGTTCCGGTCGTGGACCGTCGATCAAACCGTCGGCAATGAGATGGTTCGCGGTTTCGGAAATCGTTGCTTGTGCGCGCTCGATGTCGCTCAAACGCAATGGCCCCAGTTGTTCCGTTCGCCGTCTTAACGACTTCGCTTCGCGCGCGGGCAACTGTTTCAAAAGACGGTCAACAAACTCGGGAGTCGCGCCCGCCAAAGCCAGCAACGAGAGCTTGGAGTCCGACTCGCCGAACACGATGGCGAGATCAGAGTCCTCCAGCTGCGAAAGTTCATCAAACACCACGGTTTCCGTGCGATGACTTGGGGGCAATGTTGGCGTTGCTAATGGAAGGTCGTCCACTTCGGAATCGTTCTTCGAATGTTGCATTTCTTCCGAACTTCGAGGTGCGTTCGGCACGTTGTCGATCCAGACGCTACTTACTCGGCGAGCGGGATCTCGAAGTTGATGTGCAAGTTGGCGATCATGGTGTGTCAGACTTGATATTAGCTGCCCTTGCGACTCGCCCGCGGCGGTAAGAATAGAAGCGACCGTTGACAATCCAACGATGCGGTTCTTAGCTGCGCGAAGATCGTCGTGGAGTAGTATCTTTAAGTGCTTTTCGACTTCCCGAACGACGTCTCGATCAGTCGTGTCCAATTCCGCGATGCGGCGCAAAATACTTGCTTGCAGTCGACGGTCGAAGTGCTTGAGGAGATCGGCGGCCTGGCGTGGTGGCAGATACGCGACGACGACGGCTATGATTTGCGGATTTTCGTGTCGAAGATGCTTCGCGATTGCGTCGTTCTCCGCGTCACACAGAAATCGAAACGGTGGCTCATCCGGTTCCGCGGGTGGACGGGGACGTTCAACGAACCCTTCACCGGCGGCAAGTTTTCTGGCAAGTTCCTCATCTAGTTCGACGCCAGAATCATCCATTTCCATCATCGGACCGCCGCTTCCGAGGAACTCTTGCATGACGCGTTCTTGTTCCGCGTCGGAGACGTCATCGATTTCCATCGCCATCTGACGAACAGCCGCAGCTTGTTCGTCAGGCATGCGTTCCAGCAATTCGTCGGCGACACGATGATCGAGTGTGGAGATCAAAATCGCCGCTTTGCGAATTCGGTCGGGTGTAGCGTTGGGAGTTGGCATAGTTGTGCAATTGAGGTGATGGTGAATTCAGGCAGGGGCTGCCTGTGGTGTGCGTTACATCGCGATTTCGTTAAACGGCTTCCGTGATCCAGTTTTGTAGTACCGTTGCTGCCGCGTCGGGATCTTCACGCACTAATTCTGTTAGTTCATCGCGAAGGCTTCGTCCCGACGAGTCAAAGCGACCGCGTAATGAGTTGCCAAAGGAGGTGGATTCATCATCATCACCGTCGCCGTTGTCCGAGTCGCCTTGGTTCAACTCCGCCATGCGTCGCGCAGATTCGTTCTTTGCTTCGACGGCTGCCAACGCCGAGTCGTTAGCGGATTGAACCATCCCTCGTAAGAAGACAACTCCGAACAGTGCGACACCCAACATCGCGATCGTTTGCCAATTGGAGGCAAACCAAGCGCCAGCGTTGGCGGCAAGGCTTGGTGCCGAGGGTGCTGGCATTGGTAAGCTGGTATACGAAGTTACTTTGACACGGGGAAAGCTGTCTTCGCCCGGAGGAGCTTTGGGAATTAACGGAGTAACCGCGTCCTGAACCGTGGCGAATTCCTGTGTTTCAATCGCTTGTAATTCGGCGGCACTAGGTTCCGTCGGTTCTTCGCCTTCGAGAACGGGATTCTGCTGTCTCCACACTTCTTTAAAGTAGCTCTTCGGTATGCTCACTGAGACGGTCACGAGATTGGGGACAAGACCAGGTTTGCTAGTGAACTGCTCCGAGATGCCCGCTGCGTTCTCCGCCTCCTCGACACTTTCTGTGAGCGTACTCTCGGTTTCGGGACTGTTGCCTACCGAGACGGATTTGTTGCCGACACCGTTCGGTTCGGCACCAGGTCTTCCGGAAGGTGACGAAGTTACGGATCGTTCGTCAGAACTCGTTGTGCGCGTTTTGAGTGGCGTCGGCTTTTCGTCGTACTTGATTTGCGTCAGCCGGTCCTCGAGCGTTTGTTCTAACTCAACGTAAACCGAAATCTTCGCGTTGGGGTAATGGGATAGCTGCTCGACGATCTTATTCTTGAATTCCTGCTCATAGCGTCGCTGCGTGTCGGCATAAGCGTTCTGATCGCCTGAAAGATCGCCATCTTTGGGAGGGCCATTGTGGATGCGCCCCGCGTTGGTATCGGCCACGACGACTTCTGACCGATCGATACCGCCTCCGTTCGCGACCATTTCGCGAATCATTCGAATTTGGTTGGCATTGAGAATCGCATTTCCTTGCGCTTTCACCGATACCGCCGCTCGCCGTATCGAACGTGGCGGGAAGACTTCGTTGTTCATGATCTCCTGGATCCTAACCTCCGCTGCATCGATTCCTGGGAACTTGCGTATGGCAAAGGCTAAGTCCTTTTGTCGAGCGTAGCGGCTTCTGAGTTCGCCCATTTGTCGATTCTCGAACGGACTATGCTCGCTGAACATCTTCTCCCAAGCGGACCCGGAACTCTGTGGTAAGGCGTTGTTCTCGACCAAAGCCGCGATATAGGTGTGCCGCTTGCCGCGAGGAACACGGAGTCGATTTCCATCCGTATCCCAACCGTTCAGGCCGGCCTGAGCCAGGGCCGCTGACATATTCGCAATCTCTTCGTTCGTCAGCGTTTCTCCGCCGAACAGCAATTCGTCGGCCGACTCGTTCTGTTGACGGAACAGAAACAGCAAGCTGATGCCGATTGCGACGACCAGCAGTCCAGTTGTCATTCGAGCGGCCGGCGTCATCGACTTGAAGAGGTCGGAGACTTGTCCGTAGGCGTTGTTAAGGAAGTCCATCCATGAACTCCGGAGTGATGAGTGAGAGCAGAGGGCGGAGAGTGGAGAGCCGATCTGTCGCGAGATTCGACGTTCCAAGCTTCGCTATCGGCTTTCTAGCTAGATTCGAATCTCTTTGATCTCCTGATAGGCTTGCATAAGTTTGTTCCTGATTTGCATCATCATTCGAAATGAAAGGTCGGCTTTCTGAACGGCGGTAAGCACTTCTGCTGCGTTGACATCTGCGCCCGTGGACAGCTGCTCGACAGCATGGTCGGCGTCGTGCTGCATCGCATTAACGTGGTCCAACGCGTCGAGCAGGAACTCCTTAAACGGAGGGGCCGCCTCTTGGGGCGAGTTCAGTGTTTCGAGTCCCTCGAAACCTTCGATTCCTTTCAGGCTTTCCAGACCGCGCGCCAGCGAGGGTGAAATCGAGATGCCGTTGATCGGAGTCATGTCGTCCATCCGCCGTAGTTACTGGAAATCATAGTTACCGGAAATCGTAGTTACTGGAAATCGTAGTTATGGGTATTTGTGGCTTACAGGGATTTGCGGGGTGTTTCTCTACCTATCTAACCAATGATCCGCAATGTCTGTTGTCCAAGATTTTTCGTCACTTCCATCACACCAATGTTGGCTTCGTAGGCTCGAGAAGCTTCCAGGGCGTCGACGAACTCACGCGTCATGTTGACATTTGGATAGGCAACATAGCCCTTATGCTCTCCTTCTTGGATCGCCATGGGATGTCCCGGCTGGTACTTGTAACTTGGTTCGACGGTTTCCGTTTCGACCGAGGCGACCTTTACGCCAGTCGCCCCGCTTGCCATCTTCAAGTCGGCGTCTTCTTGGAAGACGACAAAGCGCGCCTGATACGGTTCGACGTCGCCGTTTTCGTTTCGTGTGGTCGACATATTGGCCATGTTGCTGGCGATCGCGTTCAATCGGGTGCGCTGTGCCACCAGAGCACTCGTGCTGATGTCCATTGCGGTAATCATTGTGCGACTCCCGGTTCTGTGTGAGCTTGTTAGACGCGTTCGCTAATGGCGGTTTGTAGCATGCGAAACTGTGTTGTCATGATGGAGATCGCCATGTTGTGCATGTACTGGTTCTTCGAAATTTGTAGTACTTGCTGTTCCATGCCGAGATCCGTTCCATCGTGATAGAGGATGTCGCGTGTTGAATCGCGTACCTCTTGCATTGCAGTATCGCGTTGGGCACTTATCTCTCCTGGTGACAGAGTATCGCCGGTTTCATGCAAAGCCTCGATCGCTTCGCTCAGCCGCTCCTGGAACGTCTCGACCGACAAATCTCGCGTTCGGTAACCTGGCGTGTTGACATTAGCAACATTGCCAACCAAGACCTCATGTCTGGCCTGCGCAAAACCGATAACCTCTTGCAGAACTGGGATCGTAGATGATTTAAAGATGTCCATGATTGCTACATTCGTCGGCTGTCACGCTCCCCTGCTCTTCCACGGCGACGCAACTCGCGCGCCACAACTTCCCGAAGCTTGGTGTGATCGCGATCGTCGCGAGCACACTTCAAGTCACGAGCATCAGTTAGGTCGTTTGCTTTCGTCGTTTGCTTGCTTCGATGTTCTTCTATCTTCGCGGATGCTATCGGCAGAAACTGCCGGTGTGATCGGCAGTCGTTGCCGAACGCACGCCAAGTCTTCCCTTGTTACGCGGCTCGTGCAAAATCCTTCGTCCTCGGTGCATACCCGTAGGCCCGCATCTTGTTGGTCAACGTTCGGACACCGATTCCCAAGGCGTTCGCCGTTTGGGTTCGGTGCCCACTGAAGTGTTCTAAGGTCGCTTCGATCAGGCGGCGTTCCATCTCTGCCAGATTCGTCCCGGCGTGAATGCCGTCATCCTGTGGTGCGAATTCATTCGAGGCGGACAATGCCGTGAGTGAACTCGTCAGCCAAGGACGTAACTCGTCGGCGACCACGGGTGTGCCGACATTGAGAACGCTAGCGCGGGTCGTCAGGTTTTCGACTTCCCGCACATTGCCTGGCCAAGCGTATTCCTGCAACAACTCCATCGCGCCTGGCGTGAGCTCACAGGGAGCTTTGCCGAGTCGCGTCGCGGATTGTTGAAGGAAGTGCGCGATCAGCTCGGGGATGTCGTCGCGTCGCTCGCGCAGCGGTGGGACGTGAATCGGAACGACAGCCAAGCGAAAGTACAGATCCTCGCGGAACTCGCGGTCTTGGACCGATGCATGCAAGTCACGATTGCTTGTGGCCAATACGCGGACATCCACGAATTGAGTATCGCTTGAGCCGACGCGCTCAAAGGATTTCTCTTGTAGAACTCGCAGGAGTTTGGCTTGCAGCGGCAAGCTGATTTCAGTGACTTCGTCCAGTAGAATCGTGCCTTTGTCCGCTAGCTCGAACCGCCCGATGCGAGGTGCATCGGCGTTTGTGAAGGCACCGCGCTCGTGTCCGAATAACTCACTTTCCATCAACTGAGGCGCGAGTGCTGGACAATTCAAACTGACCATTGGGCCTTGTCCCCGAGTGCTCGCGGAATGAATGGCTCGAGCTACCAGCTCCTTGCCAACCCCACTTTCACCCGTGATCAGGACGGTTTCCGATGTTGGAGCGACTTGCGTGATTCGCTGCCTCAGCTGCTGCATACCGGCGCTGGAGCCAATCATGGCGCTTGATTGATCGGTTGTTGCAGGGACCGTTGATCGTCGCTCGGCACCATGTCGCATTGCTCGTGCGACAAGGTCTTCGAGTTGGTCCGCGTTGAAGGGCTTTTCGATGTAGTCAAACGCTCCGTGGCGCATGGCGTCGACGGCGGTCGTGACGGAGGCATGTGCGGTGACCATTACCACTTGAGCGTCGTCGTGTCGCTTTGACAACTCGCGAATGAACTCCAAACCAGTCATTCCCGGCATTCGCAGGTCGGTGATGATGACATCGAACGATGAGGCGTCCAGTTTATGAAGTGCCTCGACGGCGCTGGAGCAACACTGTACGCGATGTCCTGTGCATTCAAGAATGTCCGCCATCGACTCGCGGGCGCGAGCGTGATCGTCAACGACTAGGACTCGCCCAGTTGTCAGAATTGTTGGTGCGCTGCTCATGCTGCTGCCTCCAGATTGCGATGCGGAAGATGAATCGTGAACGCCGCTCCTCCTTCCGGACAATTCGTCGCCCAGACTCTTCCTTCGTGCGTTTCCGCGATGCGTTGTACGATCGCGAGGCCCAGTCCCGTGCCGCCGTTCTTTGTCGTAAAGAAGGGTTCAAAAATCCGGTGTCGTTCGTCACCCACTCCGGGCCCACTGTCGGCGACCTCGATCTCGACACCATCGACCGTGTCGCAACAAGTGATCGTCAGCGTGCCACCATCGGCCATGACATCGATGGAGTTCAGGATTAGATTCAGCAAGGCGCGACGGAGCATGTCGCGATCCGCGAAGACTGTTAATTGCTCGGGAGCGTCCAGATCGATGGCGACGTCTTGAGCCACCAGCTGTGGGGCAATGGAATCGCAAACGTCTTCAACGAGTTGGCCAATTGCGAACATTCGATACTGAGGCTGCCTATCGGATGTGAAGCTCAACAGGTCGTTAACGGTCGTGTCGAGCGCCGTGAAGCCTGCTTCGAGTTTGTCCATGATGGCCAGCCCGTCGGGATCGTTCTGAGTGCGGCGACGCAGAAGACTGAAGTAGAGCGTGATCGGTGCGAGTCCATTGCGAACCTCGTGTGCCACATGCGACGCCATTTGGCCCAGGTCCGCGAGTCGATTCTTTCTTGCGAGTTCCCGGTTCTTGGCTTCGAGTTCGTCGCTCAAGCGGGCCACTTCGCCGCGCAGGGCTTCGTGCGTTTGTTGCAACCGGTCGGTCGCTTCGTGCCACGCGGAAAGGATCATCTCCAGTTCGCTATTCGGCCCCAATTCAAGACCGCTTGAAGTTCGGGTGACTCGCCCGCCAAGGGCCGCAAACGATGATTCGGATGGGTTTGGTTTCATGTGTCGGAACTCAAGTCAAGTTGGCTGTGAGCGGGACCGTTAGACAAATAGGCGTCGGTGGCTTGTGTCACACTGTGGATACCTTGCAGGCGAGTTGCGGCGGCGTCGCGGCGCACGACCAACTCACCCTCGCACTGTTTCTCGACGAGCATGATCTCACTCAACAACGACTCGCAGCGGGTTGCCATGTCGCGAGTCTGCTGCCGCCGCTCGGGCGAACGCCATTTGCGACTGTCTGGATCTTGGCTGCGGAACGGATCGAGTTGACGTTCGATGTGTTGAAGTTGTGTCAGCAGGTTCTGTTTCGTTGCCAGCAGCTTCATTAACCGAGTCATATCACCGTCTTGAACGATCTTCCCCTGGGCACGCGCAAGTTGTCGCAGCGACGATAGTATCGCGTACTTTTTGTCGATCAAACTAGCGAGGAGTTCAGTTTCCATGTGCTTGCGCGTTGCTGTGTTGACGGTTCGGGAGAGGCCCTAAAGTGTTCCAAGCCAATCGAGGATCTTTTCCCATTCGTCTCGGTTGTATCGCGTCGTTTGCAGGAAGTCGGCTTCGGGGGCTATGCGATTTAGGATCACCTTCGCCTGTTCGATAGTCCCACGTGCCTCGGCGGGGCTTTTGTTTCGACGGTAGCAATTCGCAATCTGTACGTAGGCTTCGAGGGATTCAGGTTCTTGTTGATAGCGGTTCGTCGCATCGGAGTAACCCTTGATCGCTTCTTCATAATGCTCCATGTCAAACAGCGCGTCGGCGCGAGCGAAGTAGCAGTTGCGGAGGATTCGCTCCTCGATCTCGGACAGCTCCGACAGTTCATTCTTTCTGTTCAGTAGAGACATCAGCTGACGGTAGCCGATTTCAGCTGCCTTCAGCTCGCGGTGCAGCTCTTCCGTCAGCTTCTTACGCGTCGTGTCGATGGTGACATAGTCGAGCTTGCGGCGCGGCAGCTTGGCCGCATGGCGATACGACTCGGCGATGCGGTAACGAGCCTCGATCGCTTGGCGAGCATCTGGGGCACGTGTCACCGCTTCATCCAAACGCGCGATCGCCTGATGAAAGGAGTTCTGTGACAGTTCGAGTGTCTTTAATGCGGCTTTACGTGACGTTGCCACATTGTTGGCAACTCCATCAAGTCGGCTTTGTGTCTCTTGCTGAATACCTTCCAGATATAGAAGTTCGCCGAGAGCGAATAACGATTCTCGCCATTCAATACTGCGTGGTGTGAGCGATTCATGTTCGAGGTTCGCTTCGAGTAGCACTCTCGCCTGTCCCAGATTGCCGAGCTCTTGCTGTGCCTGTGCCGCGATGACACGGGCGCGATAGCTGTGCGGATCGCGAGGATAGTATTGGATGCACTCCGTCAAATAGGGCAACGCTTTTTCCGGTTCGTGCAACGCCAGCATGGCCTCGCCGAGTGCGGTCAGCGCGGGCGGGCGTCCCGCTCGATTCTGGGTGTTAAGGAATTGCGTGAAGTATCGCACGGCGCGTTCGTAGTCTTGTCCTTGCAGATAGTTCTCCCCGCTCTTCCAGAGATCATCCGGATAGTTGCGCGAAGCGAAGCGTAGTTTGGCGAGCTGCGCGTATAAAGCGCCTGCGTTTCGGTTTTCGGTACGCGAGTCGACCAGAATGCGTTGTGCTTGTGACAGCAGCAATCCCTCGGCGTCCGACGCAAGCTTTCTCGCCACGGCTTCGCGAGCTTCGGCTTGAAGCTGGATGGCGTGGCTCTCCGAGAACACCATGGCCATCGCGGCCGCAAGTTGCGTCGCGTGGTCGAACTGCTCAGCATCGCGATATGCCGTGTACGAGGCCTCCACGCGGTTCTTCATCTGGTCATGCGAAATCCAAGGGTTGTTGTAGGCTGGTGTATCGGCAACGAAACGCAGTGTTCGACGATACGCCTTGATCGCCTGCTCATCTTCGCCGAGCAACTGATGAATTTCAGATTCCTCGAGGCTCGCACTGATGCCTTCGACCGTATCAAAGTGCGAGCGTCGCGTTCGGGCGAACTGGTCCAAGGCGGCGCGCAAGTCGACAGATGCTTCGGCGTCGGTTGGCCGTAACGGTGCGGTCCTTCGGTAAGTTAAACCCGTTAGATATTGGGATTGCCGGCCGAGATCGAGATCTGTGGGGTCGTGCGCCTGTGCATGTCCTAGCAACTCGCGAGCTTTCTCGAACAACGGAATTGCTTGCGACGGATCTTCGCTTTGATCTACCAATTGCTCGCCTTCGTGCAGGAGCAAACGACTTCTCAATATCAGAGCTGCTGCGAATCGCGGAGAGAGTTCGGGAATGGCAGATGTAATGGCCTCGCAATTCGCGAATTCGCCAAGGCCAAACATAATCTCGCCTTGAGTCATCAACGCGTTGTAGCGATCGTCAAAGCTCAATGCGTCGTCGGCAAGGTATTCGCGATTGTATTCGAGTGCCTTTTCGTATTGAGGTTCTGTGTCGCGAAGATACCCGTTTGCGAGCAGACCGAGTATTTCTGTCCGCCGCGAAAAGTCGATATCCAGTGCTTCGTGCAAAGGAGGAAGGCTTTGGGCGTAATGTCCGGCTCCTTGCAGCGACTTACCAAGCACAAACAACCCGTGGTCCTTGCGGTTTGCTGGGAAACCGGATTTATTTGCCTCTTCCAGATATCGAGCCGCCAGGAGAAATCGGATGCGACGCTCGCTCTGATTCCATTCCTCTTCGGCGTCTTGCGCCATTGCCACTCCTAGCACATACGCCGGTCCGCCTACATCCTCCGCGGGAAGCTCGCCATCCAGGCGCAGGTCGGCTGCGATCGATCGAGCCTTCTCGCGATTATCAGCATCGAGTGCATCAAGCGCCCCTGCAAGCGTTCCAGACGACTCGCGCGACGACGGAGACGGACTAGGTGATAGAACTCGCAGGCCAACGCCCATACCAACAACCGCTGTGAGTACGACCAGGATGATGGTTGCGTTTCGGACGGGGTTCCGGCGAATGTGAGCCAACACTTCGCGCGCAATCCGCTTCGATCGCGGAAGATTCCCGGCGGTCGTTGTTGGCATATTCGAGTGCCCGGATTGCTCGGAAGCCATGTGAACCTAATACGTGCTGGCGAATGCCCAATCGAATCTTGGCAACGCGAACGGTCGCCAAACTGGAGAAAAGTGGCGAGGTTGTACTCGAGATCCCATAGCGATGTCAACGCGAGTGGCCCTCGATGACGACGCTAGCGGGGCATGTGCCGAAGCATCGGCATCCGTTTAGAGTAAGCAGGTCGGAGTTCGTAGGCTCGTTCCTGGCCAAACGCCCGATCAGTTCCGCTCGTTCGAGATATCTGAAGCGGCCGTCTCGGCCGAGATGCCGGTCACGATCTCCATCATCCAGCTATCCACATCGCTCAGCATTTGCGTGTTGAGCTCGTCGCCACATGGATATTGACGCAACGTGACGGAGAGTCCTGCGACATGAAATAATCGCAATTCTTCGCACGTTCTCTCGATCGGATACTGTTCAGAGTCGCGGCCCTGGGCGATAAACAAGGGTAGTGAACGGGCTTCGTCCAACCGGGCCAGTGGACGGCAATTGAGCGGAAACGGCCCGCCGAGCGATAGCACGCCAGCGAATCGGTCTGGATGACGCAAGCCGATTTGAAATGCAGCCGTTCCACCCGCTTCGAAGCCGGCCAAGAAGATTCGCCGCGACGCGATGTTGAATTTATCGCTAGCATTCTCAAGGCAATCGAACACTCGCTGCTCGGCAGAAATTAACGATTGATCGTTTGGGCTCCAAGTAAATCCAGGTGACTCCATTTGTTGCGTGCCCCGCGGCCCGACGGCGGCGTAGTTTCGCATACTGATCAGCGGCATGACTCGTTGTAGCTGACGTTCATCGTCGCCCGGCCCATGTAGCCATATCAGAAGTGGATAGGCATACTTCCGCTCGTAATGCATCGGAGTGAAGAGCGAGCAATGTTGACTTGGGTGATGGCTGGCGTTACCGCCGGTTGGCTTCAGATCGAATGTGGGAGCGGAGGGCGTGGCGATCGTTTCTTGCGGGGCGAGCTGTATACGATTCATATTGGGCCGCTCGGGAAAAGTGCATTGTGAACGAAGTTGATTCGGCCAAGAAGCGATGGGCGTTCAGTGTCATCGGAAAGCCAAAGTCGGGACGCTTTGAGAAAGTCGCGTTGTAAAACAGCGATCGCCAAATGTCAACGTCAACGACTTTGAATGAACGAATGCTTGCTAGCAACGTGATTGCTAGTCGCCCATCAACTCATTCATCGTCGACACCAGCTCGTGAACGGCATCGACGCTCTTTTTGAAGTCGGCTTGTTCTTGCTCGGTCAATTCAAGCTCGATTATCTTCTCGACGCCACCGGCCCCAAGGATTACGGGCACACCGACATAATAGCCCCCGACGCCGTACTCCTTGTCGCAATACGCCGCGCAAGGGATGACTCGCTTCTTGTCGCGAATGATCGCTTCGACCATCTGGGCCGTAGCCGCCGCTGGGGCATAATAGGCGCTGCCTGTCTTCAGTAGCCCAACGATTTCGGCACCACCTTTCCGTGTTCGATCGATGATCTCGCCAAGTCGCTCTTCGCTGAGCAATCGCGTGATCGGAATGCCGCCGACCGACGTGCAGCTCGGCATCGGAACCATCGTGTCGCCATGACCGCCCATTAACAACGCCGAAATATCCTCGACGCTCACTCCCAACTCCATCGCCAAGAATGTCCGATAGCGAGCCGTATCCAGAACGCCCGCTTGACCGATCACCCGATTCGCCGGAAAGCCGCTGACCTTTTTCGCTTGTTGGACCATTGCGTCGAGCGGATTGCTCACCACGATAATGACCGAATCGGGGCTCGTCTCCTTCACCTGCTCGGTGACGGCGCTCACGATCTTGGCGTTGGTGCTGAGCAGATCGTCACGGCTCATCCCGGGCTTTCGCGGAATGCCCGCTGTGATAACGACCACATCGCTGCCTCGCGTCGGTTCGTAATCGGTGGCTCCGACGATGTTTGAATCGAACCCGACGATTGGCGAAGCCTGCATCAAATCGAGTGCTTTCCCCTTCGGCATGTCTTCGGTTCGGGGAATGTCGACCAGGACGACGTCGCCCAATTCCGCCGCCGCACACCAATGTGCAGTTGTTGCTCCGACGTTACCGGCACCTACGATCGTGATCTTGGCTCGACGCATGACAATTCTCCGAGGCTCTCGCGAGGAATGCCACCTGCTAAACGAAATCCACCGAATTGGGAGATCGTGTCGGCGGGTGGCAAAGGGATGCAACTCCAACAGCACCCGAATATCGGCTTCCCTCGGCTCACGTCAAGTAGGGAGGGGCGGGAGGGAGAAGGATGATGGCGGAAGGATGATGGCGGAAGGATGATGGCGATCTGAATTAATTTATCCTTCATCCTTCACCCTTCCGCCTTCTCCCGTTTCCCACTGACTGAAATCCGGTTCGTCTTGCTCCTCGATTCCCGCATCGTTCAGCGAACTGCCTGGCTGCACCTCGCGGCGGCGTGTGAGAACGTTGCGCTTGAACTTCGAATCATTCTTGCCCGCTCGCCACAGCGCGAACCAGGCGATCCCGAGCAATGCGACGAAGCCGCCGATCACGGCAAAGCCGGTGTAAGGATTGTGGGACGAATCGAATTGAATGACTCGCGGTTCGACGCCGATAAACATCGGGCTGACTTGCAACTGATTCTGGGCGAATCCCGATACGAATCGTGATCGGTATGCCCACAGCTTGAAACACGCTGACGGAATTGAAACTTCCTCGCGAATGTCTGCTCCTTCGGGCAGACCCGGCGGGAGTTGCAGCACGCAGACAGTAACCGGAAAGCTGTTGGTGAATATCGGGCTTTCGCCATCGGCCTGCTTGCCTAGTCGAATGACTTGATCGCCGAGCGGAATGAAGACATCGATTTGATAATAGTGGTCGATGCCAAATCGTTCCTGAATATCTTCGTCGTCGACGAGGATGTTTATCGCCCGACGCGCGGTACCCCGTACGATCATTAATCGTCCATGTTGCGTTGCCGGTTCTTGTAGCAAGGGAGCCAAATCGACCGTGGGACGAGCGTTCGCTCGAAGGCTAGTTGGGTCGGCGTTGCCGAGCGTCGAAAGAAGCTGATAGAAACACTCGCGGTCGGCTTTCGTGATCGGCTTGTGATTCAAGTTTCGCACTTCGTCGAACAAGCTGATGTCCATGCCGAGCGTCGCGAGTCGAGCTAGGTCCGTCGTGATCCCGGTCGCAGCGTTGGGTTGTGACGGCAGCCAGCCGATGTGCGGCGTCGCGAACGCAAACTCGGATCGTTCTCCATCATCGTTGCCGACCTTTAGGAACAGCCCGTATGCCACGATCGGTTCGCCAAGTACGCCCTTCGCAGATGCCCAAGCAACCGGGAGATCGCGGCAGCAGAGCACGGCGGCATGCGGCGAAGCGTCAAGGTCAACGCTGACACGAAAGTAGTGGTCGAACTCGAGTCGCTCGACGGCTTCGGTCAGTATCTCAACTCGTTCGATCCTGGTCGTCCGCCCGCGAATCAGAAACGTGTCGGCCCGGTGATCGTTCGGAGTTTCTTCAATCGCCGAGAGACTCTTGATTGGTTGCGCCCAGCGGTACAGATCGTTCCGCGCAAAACGCGGCAGGCGATACAGAATCCGAATGACCGTCTCTTCGTCTTGATCGCCGAGCGGCTCGCCGTCAGCAAACGCTGCCAACTGGCTCTCGTCGATGCTCAACAGGTTTAGCAGTTCTCTCGCGTGTGTCAGTCGTCGCGCGGGTAAGTTGCCTAGCTGCGTTTGTTGGTCGTTCCACGGCAACTTGCCAACGCCGTCTGTCGCTGGCTCTTCTTGCGCGGTGGCGGGAGTGATCGAAAGTAGGAGCGTGATCGCAAGTGCGACCCACCCTTCAACTGATTGCAACGGTCGCCGACTTCCTTGATGCATGCTAATTCGACTCGCCTTCTTTGGCAGTTTTCAATCTTGCTTGTCGTGCTCGGCGCGCTGTTGCAATGCTTCGTCAATCGTTGGGCCGATCTTGCTCTTGGCCATGGAAGCGAATTGTTCCGAGGTTGGTTCATGCGAGGGAGACCGTCTCGGCGTGGATTGCGTTCCGCCCGCCCGGTACGCCCAGCGTGCGATCTTGAACGCAAGTAAGGCAACAAGCGATAGCGCGATGAGCACGGTCTGCCAAGATGGCAACTCGGTGGTGAAGATCGGAGGTGTTGGTTCCCACGTCGGTTGCTTGGCTAAGACTAACGGAGCCGTGCGGATGCCGTCATGTGCTCCGTATGCCCAACGCTTGAAGAAGTAACCGGTGAACGTCATCTCTTCACGCAGATTCGTGTGGTCGCTCCCAACGTCGGGGAAGCCGAATGGCAGCTCCAAGGCGTAAGCTACGATCGGCGAATCCGAACCATCGCCAGGGCGCAACCAGAAGACAAAGTAATGTTCGATGCCAAGATCATTCTTCGGTGCACGAACTTGATACGCCAGTTCGGCAGTTCCGCCGACGGTGACCAATCGGCCGCGATACTCATTCGATTGACGAAAGAGTTGCACAAAGCTGACCGTACCAGCGGACTGCTGGCTCGCCTCTCGAGCATTCAGCGCCAGCAGCTTCTCGAAACTGCGGAACCACGCCGTCTGCTCCTCGGGTCGCCACACCATATCGTCTCGAATCGCCGCCAGCGCCAGGTCATCGAGTGTTGCTTGCAGGTTCGCCAAGGCTTCGCGTTCCAACTCCGTCCAAGGTCGCTCGTCTAACACCGCACGCAATGCGCGGCTGAGCAGACTCGTCCATTCGATTTCCAAGTCGTGCAGTACGTTCAACAACTGCGTTCGTTGTTCGGCGGGCAGTTCGTCACCAGCGACCAACACCGCATCGTTCGCGCTAGTAAGATAGTCTTTCCACTCTTGCTCAAGTTGCGAGAACACGTCTGACCAGATGCGACGGTCGCCAACGGACAGTTCCGGGCCGCCGCGCGAGTTGCGCAGAATCCTTACAAGGACTTTCCGCTCATCGCGACCAAGCGATTTAAGGAAGCCTCGCCAGGCGTCTCGTCGAATCCGCTGTCGCGCATCTTCACCGTCGTCGGCCGCGTTGATGGATTCCGCCAGTTCGGTCGTAGATGGCGGCGCTGCCACGGCTGCTTGCCGTGCGTAGATCGTGCCAGGAGGGTCTTCGGACTTAGGCGGCTCGGCTGATAGTAGCGTATCAATACCTTCGTCTAGCGCGGTTGTCGCGATACGTTTTTTCGATCCAGCCCAGATCCATTCCCAGTTCTCTGGCTTGCGTGCCTCGAACATCAATACGATGACCAACAGCAACGAAAATACCATCATCAAAACGCGAACTTGCGTCGACCGCGAAAAGTAGTTCGGCGGCGACCGCCGTTGCGGTCGGTCGCTGGATTCATCCTGGGACTGAAATTTCATGGCTCGTTGCTATGCCGTGGTCGAGCGGTCTGGAGGCTTTGTCGTTTAACCGAACGTTGATCCTTGCGTGCTGTTGCGCAACTCCCGAGCGTGCGGCCATAGCTCATCCGAATCTTAACCCCATCGACTTAGTTCGTCAGGCGTCAACAGTTCTATTCCTCGCCGGATGCGATGTTGCGAGTCTTGCAGCGTCAATTACAACCCTTTCTTAACTCCCAGCTTGCTAACCGCCAGCCGCAGCCTCGCGATAGTTGACATTTGTATACTGCCCTATTAACCTCACTGATCATTCGGACGAAGCATTCGAACAGATCGGAGAGATGGGTATGAGCAATCCTGTAGTCGCATCGACTTATCCGGACGGTCAACCGTACCAACCAGCGCGAGGTCGCTATGCACCACGCACTCGCGTCGAGGACTACATGCAGCCCTCCGCGTCTGTCGTCCAGGGCCGTCCCGATGCTGACGAGTTCGTTCGGTTGATCATCCGTGAAATGCGGATTCGTTTCTATCAGCCGAAGACAGTGAAGCCTTATCGCAGCCACCTCGTCTCATTACTGCGTTGGTTCGGTGCGCCAGCCCATCGGCTGACTCGTGAGGATGTGCGCGAGTATTTGCTGTACCTCGTTGACGGTGGAGCCTCGTCGTCGACGGTCAGCAATCATTTGTCCGCGATCCGTACTGCCTTCGACAAGATGTGCCTCCGACAAGTCACGCTCGGACTGATGGTGCCGCGCAAGCCGAAGAGGCTGCCGGTCATTCTCAGCCCTGAGGAGATCATGGCGCTGCTGCACGCCGCGCCTTCGCTACGCGACAAGCTGCTGCTTGGCCTCATGTATGCCACCGGGATGCGAGTGAGTGAAGTCGTCCGAGTCCGATGGAGAGACTTGGACTTCGATCGTCGGTTGATTAACGTGTGGCAAGGCAAAGGACGGACCGATCGTCAGGTCACGTTGCCGATCTGTTTCGAATCGTTGTTGAGAACCTTGTCAACGGATCGCGGGGGAGACGACTTCGTGTTTCCGAGCGAGAACAATACAAGACGTGGTCGTCACTTGAGCCCTCGCACGGCGCAGCGCGTGATGGAACGAGCCGTTCGTATCGCGGGAATCAAGAAGAAAGCGACGCCACATTCTCTGAGACACAGTTTCGCGACGCACAGTTTTGAAAACGGATGCGACATCCGCCGAATCCAAAAACTGATGGGGCACGTGAAGCTTGAAACGACGACGATCTACGTGAAGGTTGCCAAGCCGACCGACGATCTTGCCGCGCCTAGTCCACTCGACACACTGTATCATGTTCCACGACGAGACTCTGCTCCTCAGCGCAAGCGCGTCGATGTTGGCCAACTTCGCATTCACTTTCTCCAACAGCCGACTGAAGCGAATTGCCGCCGTGCCAAAGTGACGATCAGCGTCTCGTCTGGAGAACGACCGATTTACTTGACGGGGATCATGGCGAAGGAAGTACGCCCCGGCTATGTGACGCTCGACATTCCGCCGCTGGAGAGTTGGGCCGAGCCCTTAAGCTGGCTATCTCGACAACAACGCGACCGATTCGAGGAGCCGGAGTTTTATGAGATGCTACAGCGAGAGATCTCCCAGCGACTCTGCCAGCTCCCTCACGATCTGACAACACCATCGTCAACATGACTTGTTATCGCGTCGGCAATCCCAACGACACCACGCATTGCATAGCGACTGAGATCGAAGTCCGCGCTCATCGCTGAAATTCGGCGATTTCCAGTTCTCTAGGGCCACGGTGATGCTTGCCAAACCAGAACTTTGAATTCATAATCGGACTCCACCGTACGTCGCTATGCCGGTCGACCCGACATAACGACACATAGTCGTTGAAAACACCGTTGGCGGACACAGCCATGAATCTTGATGCCGTCACGAAACAACTTGCTGCGT
>JACKQG010000314.1_pt1 | contig 71712 bp, 70 predicted proteins | sample 8237621 | NCBI WGS metagenome assembly JACKQG01 (sample SAMN15677084, study PRJNA649215) | marine metagenome | biome: marine; feature: Black Sea; material: saline water; isolation source: suspended particulate matter (SPM) from the Black Sea western gyre | collected 2013-06-09/2013-06-10 | depth... | reverse complement strand
CTGGCCGGGGCCTCTGGGGGTTTTCAACGCCGCCACCGGCGACGCCATCACGGTCCGGGAAATCGCCGACATGGTGGTCGATTGTTTGGGCCTGGCGCCGGGCGGGGTAGACTATGTCTTTACCGGCGGCGCGCGCGGCTGGTCGGGGGATGTGCCGGTGGTGCGGCTCAATTGCGACAGGCTTAAGCGGCTTGGCTGGTCGTGCCAAAACACATCCGGCGAAGCCATGCGCCGGTCAATAGAAGCGATGCTGGAGCAATGACGGAACGATGATTATCAGCCGGACTCCTTTGCGCATTTCCATCGGCGGCGGCGGCACCGATCTGCCGTCTTATTATAAGTCCTTCGGCGGCTTCGTCATCTCGGCGGCGATCAACAAGCATATCTATATCACCGTCAACCGCACCTTCCGGCCGGGCTACCTGTTGAAATATTCCCGTACCGAACATGCAGAAACTTTGGACGACATTCAGCACGGCCTTCTGCGCGAGACGCTCCGCCTGGTGGAGATCGAACCGATGGTGGAGGTCGTTTCCATTGCCGACGTCCCGGCGGGCACCGGCATGGGCTCGTCCGGCAGTTTCACCGTCGGCCTGCTGCATGCCCTCAATGCCTACAAGCGCAGGAAGGTTCCTGTCGAGGATCTGGCCAACACCGCCAACCACCTTGAAATGAATATCCTGGGCGAGCCCTGCGGTAAGCAGGACCACTACATCGCCGCTTACGGCGGACTGACAGTCCAGGAATACCATCCAGACGGCACGGTGACGATTTCACCGCTGCACGTCAGCGAAGAGGCGCTTCGCGACTTGCGGGAAAACCTTTTGTTGTTCTTTACCGGCTACAGCCGAAGCGCCGCCAAGATCCTCGATGATCAGAAAGCGAAGTCCGAACAAGGCGATTCCGGCATGCTGGATAATCTGCATTTCATCAAGGATTTAGGGGGCCGCATCAAGGCCAGGCTGGAAGGCGGTGACGTTAAGGGCTTCGCCGACCTGATGAACGAACACTGGGAACACAAGAAAGCGCGTTCGGAAAACATTTCCAACGATCACGTCAACCGGCTCTACGACCTCGCCCTGGATAACGGTGCCCGGGGCGGCAAGCTGGTCGGCGCCGGATCGGGGGGATTCTTGATGTTTTATGCGGACGACAAGCCGCGCCTGCGCGCCGCCATGACCGCCGAGGGGCTACAGGAAATGGATTTTTCCTTCGACTTCGACGGCTCCATCATCCAGTTGCGCCGCTAGGGGCCGGCGCGCCTCATGCTGTGCCTCATTCTCGCCGGCGGACTGGGCACCCGGATGCAGGGGGTGGCCGACGGTACCGCCAAGACTCTGATCCCGGTGGCCGGCCGCCCCTTCGCCGACCATCAACTGACATGGCTCGCCGGCCAGGGCGTGACGCGCGTCATTTATGCCATCGGCCACCGTGGCGAACAGATAAGGGATTTTGTCGGCGACGGCGGGCGCTGGGGCCTCAAAGTGGATTATGTGGACGAAGGGGAAACCCTGCTCGGCACCGGCGGCGCGGTGCGCCATGTTGTGGGCAATACCGGAATCGGGATTGATGAGGGGTTCCTGCTTCTCTATGGCGACTCTTATCTGAATATCGACGTCCCCGCCGTATGGGCGGCGTCCGGCGGCGGCGCGTTTCCGGTCATGTGTGTGCTTAAAAACGAGGGCCGCTGGGATGCCTCGAACGCGGTGTTCGCGGACGGCCGGGTGAGATTGTATGAGAAGGGCCGCGTGGATGCCGCCGCCATCGGCATGGAATACATCGATTACGGGCTTTCGGTTCTGACCCCGGTGATCGTCCGCGAAGCCATCCCGGCCGGGGGGAAAGGCGATTTGACGGAAATCTTCGGGCCGCTGGCCGCATCAGGTGGGCTGCGCGGGTTCGAGGCGACAGAGCGGTTTTATGAAATCGGTTCGCCGGAGGGATTGGCCGATTTGGAGGCGTTGTTAACGTCCACCTAGGGCTTTTCGCATGGTGGTGCCCATCTCGGCCGCCGAGGGCGCGATGATGGCGCCGGCGTCTTCCAGGGCCTTGATCTTGTCCGCCGCCCCGCCGCCGCCGAACACATCAACGGTTCCGGCATGGCCCATGCGCCGGTCGGTCGGCGCATTCAGCCCGGCGACATAGGCGACGACGGGCTTTTTGGAATTTTGCGATTTCAGGAATTCGGCGGCTTCCTCTTCCGCCGTGCCGCCGATTTCGCCGATCAGGATGATTCCTTCCGTGGCGTCGTCGGCGAAGAACAGTTTCAGGCAATCGATGAAATTCATCCCGTACACCGGGTCGCCGCCGACGCCGACGGAGGTCGACTGACCCAGATGCACCGTCGTGGTCTGGTCGACGGCTTCGTAATTCAGCGTCGCCGAGCGCGACACGATGCCGACCCGGCCCGGCATGTGCGGGCGTTCCGGCATGACGCCGATCTTGCAGACGTCCGGCGTGATGACGCCTTGGCTGTTGGGGCCGATGAGCCGGGTTTTCGATCCTTCCAGCGCACCCTTGACGCGAACCATGTCCTGAACCGGCACCCGTTCGGTGACGCAGACGACGAGCGGAATTTCCGCCTCAATGGCTTCGATCATGGCGGCTGCGGCCTTGTCCGGCGGCACGAATACGGCGGATGCGTCGGGCTGGGTTTCGCTTACGGCTTCGGCGACGGTTCCGAAAACAGGCAGATACAGGTGGGTCTGCCCGCCCTTGCCGGGGACGACGCCGCCGACCATTTTGGTGCCGTAGGCGATGGCGCGTTCAGTGAGCCGGGTCGCCGTGGCGCCGGTCAGCCCCTGACAAATGACTTTGGTGTCGCCGTCAACGAGAATCCCCATGCCTTATCCCCTCCCGCCGACTGCGGCGACGGCTTTTTCGGCGGCGTCGGCAAGATCATGGGCGAAGGTGACGCCGACGGCCTGGTTTTGCAGCGCCAGTTCGCCCAGTTCCTTGGCGGTGCCGGCGAAACGCACGATCGCCGGGATATGGCGGGTGGTTTCCTTGCACGCGATGGCGATGCCTTCGGCGATGGTGTCGCAACGCAGCACGCCGCCGCCCATGGCTACCACCAGCAGGGCTTTGACCTTGGTATCGGCCAGCAGCATGCGGATGCCGGCGGCGATCTGATCGCGCGTGGCGACGGGGCGCACGTCCATGAAATTGGCGGCATCCCCGCCCTTGGCTTTCAGCAGGTCGAGAACGCCCAGCGCCAGCCCGGCGCCGGAAACCATGACGCCGATGTTGCCGTCCATGTGCACATAGTTCAATTCATGGCGCCGGGCCTCGATCTCGTCGGCGGAGACCTCGGCCTCGTCCCACAGCTTTTCGAATTCCGGATGCCGGAAAACGGCGTTGTCGTCGATAACCATTTTGACGTCGAGCGCGAGCACCTCACCGGTGTCCGTCACCGCCAGCGGGTTGATTTCGATCAGGCTGGCGTCGCTTTCGGTGAAGGCTTTGTAGACCGCCTCGATGGCCTTCGCCGTAGCGGTCGCCGGGGCGCCGGAAAGGCCTAAATCTTCGGCCATCGCCTGAACCTCGGTCGGCACCAGCCCGACATTGGGGTCGACCACCAGTTTGTGGATGTTATCGGGGTTGGCCTGGGCGGTTTCTTCGATATTTTCTCCGCCTTCGCTGGAGGCGAGAAAGGAAACCCGCCCGAGCGAGCGGTCGATCATCGCCGCCAGATAGATTTCCCGGGCGACGTCGCAGGCCTGTTCGATATAGACCCGCTTGACCTCTTTGCCCTGGGCGCCGGTCTGCGCCGTTACCAGGCGCGTCCCCAGCATGGCGCCGGCGGCTTCACCCGCGGCCGTGGAGGATTTTACGAGCTTCACTCCGCCTGCCCGTCCGCGTCCGCCGGCATGGACCTGCGCCTTGACCACCCACGAAGAGCCGCCCAGTGTTGCCGCCGCGTCGGCGGCCTCACTATCGGTGGCGGCAACGATTCCCGGCGGCACCGGCACACCGTATGCTTTCAGAAATTCCTTGGCCTGGTATTCATGCAAATTCATGTCCACACCCTCTTCGAAAGCTTCGCCAATAGCCCTCGTTCAGACAGAAGATAACCATAAAATCGTCAAACTTGGCGTTTATTCGTACCCGGTATGACACGAGACGGTGAAAAACGACAGGGATAAAGTTACCTGAACGCGAAATTTAGGCGACTTAATTAAAGATGAATTTTTTTTTGGACAAAGTCTTGAAAAACTTATTGTATGGGCCAAGGCAGTATGGCTATAGTTCCCTGGTATACCAAATACCAACTCGTTTGGTTTGCCAAACGCGAGGGGGTAACGATAATGCCTTGTACCATGCGCGGCCCTAAAGCGGGCCACGCATTCAAATTTGGTGAAGGCACCAATAAATGTCCGCCGGTAACGGAACAAACCGGTTTTGGCGGATGGTTCTAAATAGGGAGATAAAAATGCGAAATTTCGGTACTAAAATTTTGAGCCTGAGCGTCGCGCTCGGTCTCGGTCTCGGCTTCGCCGCGGCCCCGGTGGATTCCGCCCAAGCGTGGGAACCGAAAAAGCCGGTTGAATTCGTTGTCATGGCGGGTAAGGGGGGTGGCGCCGACAAAGCGGTGCGTTTCATCCAGAGCATCATCGCCAAGAACAAGATGTCCTCGAAGCCTTTTTCGCCGGTTAACAAGCCTGGCGGTTCGGGCGCGGAAGCCTTGATTCACGTCAAGAACGCCTCTGATCCCGATCACACTCTTATGTTCACCCTGAACAGCTTCTACACCACGCCGCTACGTCAGCCGAGCCTGAAGGTTAACATCGAAACCTTCACCCCGGTCGGCCGTATGGCGGAAGACACCTTCCTGCTGTGGGTGAACAAGGATTCCGGCATCAAAAACGTCGATCAGTTCGTTAAGGCCGCCAAAGCCGCCGGCAACAAGTGGATCATGGCTGGCACCGGCAAGAACTCCGAAGACAACATCCTGACCGACTTCCTGAACAAGGCCTATGGCCTCAACATGAAGTACGTTCCCTACAAGGGCGGCGGACGCGTTGCCAAGGAACTGGCTGGGAATAACGCCAACTCGACGGTGAACAACCCCTCCGAACAGCTGGGTTTCTATCAGGCCGGCAAAACCGTGCCCTTGGCCGCGTTTACGCCGACGCGCCTGCCGCTGTTCAAGGACGCACCGACCTTCAAGGAAATTGGTAAGGATTTCGTCTACTTCATGCAGCGCACCGTCGTCGGCGCGCCGGGCATGAGCAAGGGCGCGGCTGCCTATTACCAGGGCCTGTTCAAGAAGGTCTTCAATTCCAAGGAATGGCAGGGCTACATGAAGAAGAAGAGCCTTCAGGGCGAGTTCCTGACGGGCGATGCCCTGATGAAGTACTGGCTCGTGCAACGTGAAGTGCAGCGCGGCATGCTGAAGAAAATGGGCGCTATCAAGTAGCCCGGCAACCAAGATCAAGAAAAGACATACAGGATTATGAGGGGAGGAGATCACCGTTATGCGCATGGCTGAACTTGTCATGGGATTAGTAATGGGGGTCTTCTCCCTTTACCTGATGTGGAAAAGCGCCGAGCTACCGATCGGCTGGATTGCCGGTGAAGGCCCAGGCGGCGGCGCGTGGCCGTTCTGGCTGGCGGCAGGAATGCTGGTTTGTTGTATTGCCATCGTTGTCCGGTGGGCCAAGCGGATCACCCCTGAATCGCGCTCCGAAGAAGTTTATATGGACAAGCGGACCATGCGGATGTTCCTGCTCAATGCGGGGTCGCTGGCTGTCATGATCGGTCTGTTCCACATTGTCGGGGCCTATGGCGCGATCCCGCTGTTCCTGATTTTTTACTTACGTTTTATGGGCGGCCATTCGTGGCGGTTGACCGGCACGTTCGCCGTCTTGACCCCGATTGTGACGTTCATGTTTTTTGAGATTGCTCTACAGAAGACCCTGCCGAAAGGGTTCACGGAGCCTTTGTTCCTGCCGATTTTTGACATGATCTATTGATCCTGCGGAAAATCAAAAAATACCGAGCGCGAATGCGCCGCCATAATCATCCTTTGAATCGATAAACGTCGAATAATTCCAAGAGTCTTAAACATCCATGGAAATCCTGTCTCTCCTTCTTGACGGTTTTGCCGTCGCGTTCGAGCCTTTGAATTTGGCCCTCATCGTTTTCGGTTGTGCCGTCGGTCTGTTTATCGGCGCCATGCCCGGCCTGGGGTCCGTCAACGGCGTTGCCATCCTGCTGCCCATGACCTTCCTGGTGCCGCCGACCGGCGCCATTATCTTCCTGGCGGCAATTTACTATGGCGCCATGTACGGCGGCGCCATCAGTTCCATCATGCTGGGGATACCGGGGGCATCGACGGCGGTGGCAACCACCTTCGACGGCCGCCCGATGGCCATGAAGGGGGACGCGGACAAGGCCCTGATCGCCGCTGCGACGGCGTCCTTTGTCGGCGGCACCATTTCGGTGATTTTGTTCACCACCATTGCGCCGCCGCTGGCAGATGTGGCCCTGACCTTCGGCGCGCCGGAAATCTTCGCCCTGATGCTGATGGCTTTCGCCACCTTCGTCGGGCTTGGCGGTGACGACATTCCGAAGACGCTCTTTTCGATCTTTATCGGCCTGGTGTTCGGCGCCGTTGGGCTGGATATCGTTTCCGGCGAACCGCGCCTGATTATTGGCGGCATTCCCGGCTTCTTCCACGGCATCAATTTCCTGGTCCTGGCCATCGGCATCTATGGCATCGCCGAGATGTTGTGGACGATCGAAGTGTCCAAGGGCGATGTCATGATTTCCCAGGCCTCCGTCAGCGTAAAGCGCACCTTGGCCACCATGAAAGAACTGGTGGGTACCTGGAAAACCATGGTGATGGGCTCGGTGCTGGGGTATTTCGTCGGTATCCTGCCCGCCGCCGGGGCGACGCCCGGCGCACTTATGGCCTACGGCATCGCCAAGACCGGGGCGAAAGACCCGAGCAGTTATGGCAAGGGCAACATCAACGGTGTCGTCGCGCCTGAATCGGCGAATAACGCGGCCTCCACCGGTTCCATGCTGCCGATGCTGACGCTTGGTATTCCCGGTTCCCCGACGACGGCCATCCTTCTGGGCGGCATGGTCATCTGGGGCCTGGAACCGGGACCGATGCTGTTCATCGAGCACAAGGAATTCGTCTGGGGCCTGATCGCCAGCCTGTATGCCGCCAACCTGTTTGCGCTGGTGATCAACATCGCTTTCATTCCGGCGTTTATCTGGGTTTTGAAACTGCCGTTTACCATTCTGGCGCCGGTGATCTTCATCCTGTGCGTCGTCGGCGGGTTCGTGCCGACGATGGATATGCATGATGTGTGGCTGATGCTGGTGTTCGGTGTCGTCGGCTACCTGATGCGCAAACTTGACTACCCGATGGCGCCGGCGGTTCTGGCGATCGTGCTCGGCCCCCTGGCCGAGCCGGCGCTGCGCCAGTCGCTGTTGATTTCGAGCGGATCGTTCTCGATCTTCTTCACCCGTCCGTTTGCCTCCGCGATCATCGTGACCGCAATCATCCTGATTCTTCTGCCGGTCCTGAAGATCATTTACGAAAAGATAAAAAAGCCGGCCGCCGCCTAAAACGACGCCGGATATTCCGCCTCCTGGAAGGGGGTGGAAAAATGCCCGCTTCGGGTTTTCGCGGGTTGTAATTTGGCGACCCTGGTGTACAGTATACCACGAATGGGTTCCGGTCGGCGAAGGCTCCGGTTATTGGGGTTTTGTCACGGTCACAAAGGGGGCGTACACGCGGTCTCGTGCGTTCCTTTTAAGCCATTCCTTATACCGTTATACTTTCAGTTATTGCAGGATCAAACCATTGGCCCACGCTGAATTAAAAGTTGAACCGATCGACGCCAGTTTCAGCCTCAAGGACAAGATCTACGATTCCCTGAAGAACGCGATCACGTCCATGAATATTTATGCTGACGACGCGGAACTCCGTCTCGACGAGCGTAAGCTGTCGGAAAAGCTTGAAATCAGCCGCACCCCCGTGCGCGAAGCCCTGGCCCGCCTGGAGCAGGAAGGGCTGGTGCATATCGTGCCGCGCCGGGGCGTCTACATCGTGCGCAAGAGCAAGGCGCAGATCCTGGAAATGGTTACCGTCTGGGCGGCGCTGGAAAGCATGGCGGCGCGCCTCATCGTCGATAATGCGACGGACGAGGAAATCGGCTCCCTGAGAAATATGTTTTCAACGTTTGAAGGGGACCAGCTTCAGGCCCATATTGATGAGTATTCGGAAACCAACATCGAATTTCATCAGGCGATCCTGAGCATGGCCCAGTGCGATCTCATTCGCAAAATGGCGGACAACCTGTTCATTCATATGCGCTCGATCCGGGCCAGGACCATTGCCGAGGAAGACCGGGTCAACCGCTCGATCATCGATCACATGCACATCATCGAAGCCCTGGAAAACAGGGACGCAGATTTGGCGGCCAGGCTGGTTCGTGAACACAGCCTGAACCTGGCCTCGCACATTCAAAAACACGTGGATTATTTGGAATAAGGGATCGAACCGGCCGGGGAAGGCCGGGGCGGCCCCGCACCTAGGGAAGAGGAAACCCATGTCCAGCAAAGGATCGAACGCGGCAATAGATACAATTGCTCAAGAAACTCACGATGGCCCTGAGGCCGGGACTCTGACGGACGGCTTTCATCTGGTCATTGACGCCCTCAAGCTCAACGATATCAACACGATCTATAACGTACCCGGCATTCCGATCACGGATTTGGGTCGTTTTATGCAGGAGGAGGGCATGCGCGTTCTCTCCTTCCGGCATGAGCAGCACGCGGGCTATGCGGCCGCGATCGCCGGGTTTCTGACGAAAAAACCCGGCGTCTGCATGACGGTGTCGGCTCCCGGCTTCCTGAACGGCCTGACGTCACTGGCCCACGCCACGACCAACTGCTTTCCGATGATCCTGATCAGCGGCTCATCAGAGCGCGAGATCGTCGACCTTCAACAGGGCGATTATGAAGAAATGGACCAGTTGGCCATCGCCAAACCGCTTTGCAAGGCGGCCTACCGCATCCTGCATGCCGAAGACATCGGCATCGGCATTGCGCGGGCTATCCGCGCGGCCGTTTCCGGCCGTCCCGGCGGCGTCTATCTTGACCTGCCGGCGAAGCTCCTAGGCCAGGTCATGGACGCGGACGCCGGTGAGAAATCTTTGGTCAAGGTCATCGATGCCGCACCGGCTCAGATTCCGGCACCCGCCGCGGTCGAGCGTGCGCTTGAGGTGCTGAAAAATGCCAAGCGCCCCCTGATTATCCTCGGCAAGGGTGCTGCCTACGCGCAGGCCGATGACGAAATCCGCGCGTTGGTGGAGAAGAGCGGCATTCCCTATCTGCCGATGAGCATGGCCAAGGGGTTGCTGCCTGACACGCACCCGCAGTCGGCGGGTCCGGCGCGGTCACTGGCGTTGAAGCAATCCGATGTGGTGATGATGATCGGCGCGCGGCTCAACTGGCTGCTGTCGCACGGCAAGGGCAAGACCTGGGGTGATGCACCTAAGAAGTTCATCCAGATCGACATCGAGCCCAAGGAAATGGACAGCAATGTCGAGATCGCGGCCCCCGTGGTCGGCGATGTCGGCTCCTGCGTCCAGGCGTTGCTTGCCGGCATGGGGGAAGACTGGGCAGCCCCCCCCGCCGAGTGGACCGAGGCTGTTTACACGAAGAAAAACACCAACATTGAACGGATGGCGCCCAAGCTGCGGAACAACAATGTGCCCATGGATTACCAAGGTGCCTTGGGTGTGCTGCGCACGATTATCGCCGAACGGCCGGATGCCATCCTCGTCAATGAAGGCGCCAACACGCTCGATTTCGCCCGCAGCATCATTGATATGTACAAGCCGCGGAAACGCCTTGATGTCGGGACCTGGGGCGTCATGGGGATCGGTATGGGCCAGGCCATCGCGGCGGCTGTCGAAACGGGTCACCCCGTGCTGGCGGTTGAAGGCGACAGCGCCTTTGGTTTCTCTGGGATGGAGGTCGAAACGATCTGCCGGTACAACCTGCCGGTTTGCGTGGTCGTCTTCAACAATGGCGGAATCTACCGGGGAACCGACGTTAATCCCACTGGCGGTCCGGATGTGGCGCCAACCGTCTTCGTCAAAGATGCCCGTTACGACAAGATGATGGAAGCGTTCGGTGGTCTCGGTTTCCACGTGACATCACCCGATGATTTGAAACGCGCCGTGAACGAGGCCATGGACTCCGGAAAGCCGGCCCTGGTGAACGCGGTGATTGACGAAAACGCCGGCACCGAAAGCGGCCGCATCGGCAATCTCAACCCGCAAAGCGTCGTGTCCAAGAAATAACGAAGCTGAATGAAATCAACTCTCACGAACAGGAGCGCACAATGAAAGCACTCGAAGGTGTCCGCATTCTGGACATGACCCACGTTCAATCGGGCCCGACCTGCACCCAGCTTCTGGCCTGGTTCGGCGCCGACGTTCTTAAAGTCGAACGCCCCGGTGTCGGTGACGCCACCCGCGGCCAACTGCAGGACATTCCCGACGTGGACAGCCTCTATTTCACCATGCTGAACCACAACAAGCGTTCGATCACGTTGAACACCAAGTCGGACAAGGGCAAGGAAATCTTTACCAAGTTGATCGAGCAGTGCGACGTCATGGTCGAAAACTTCGCCCCCGGCGCGCTCGACCGCATGGGGTTCAGCTGGGAGCGGATTCAGGAAATCAACCCGCGCATGATCTACGCCTCGGTCAAGGGCTTCGGCCCCGGCGCGTATGCGGACTGCAAGGTCTATGAGAACGTCGCACAATGCGCCGGCGGCTCGGCATCGACGACCGGCATGTTGGGCGAGGTGCCATTGGTCACCGGCGCCCAGATCGGCGATTCCGGCACCGGACTGCATTTGGCGCTGGGCATCGTGACCGCGCTCTATCACCGCGAGAAAAGCGGCCGCGGCCAACGCGTCGAATGCGCCATGCAGGACGGCGTGCTGAACCTGTGCCGGGTCAAGCTGCGCGACCAGCAGCGACTGCAACACGGCCCCTTGAGGGAATATTCCCAGTTCGGCGAAGGCATCGACTTCGGTGAGGCGGCGCCGCGCGCGGGCAACGATTCCGGCGGCGGCCAGCCAGGCCGTATTCTCAAGTGCAAGGGCTGGGAAACCGACCCCGACGCCTACACCTATTTCATTACCCAGGCGGCCGTCTGGGGCAATGTGTGTGACGTCATCGGCAAGCCCGACTGGAAGGAAGACCCCGGTTTTGCGACACCCGAAGCCCGGCTTCCGCATCTCAACGAGGTGTTCGGTGCGATTGAAGACTGGACCATGACCAAGACCAAGTTCGAAGTCATGGAAATCTGCAATAAGGTCAACATCCCCGTCGGGCCGATCCTGTCCATGAAGGAAATCGCCGAAGACGAATCACTGCGCAAGACCGGCACCGTGGTCGAGGTCGATCACCCGGAACGCGGCCCGTACCTGTCGGTCGGCAACCCGATCAAGCTTTCGGATTCGCCTTCGGATGTGGAACGTTCGCCGTTGCTGGGCGAACACACCGACGAAATCCTGAAAGACGTCGTCGGCATGAGTGACGAGGAAATCATAAGCGCTAAGGAAGAAGGTGCGGTCTAGGGCAAATCCCGAGCGGATGGAATCATCCGCGACGACGAATTTGCCTCAAAAATAAAAGCGTGGAGTATTTGAGGGGAACGCAAGTGAACCGGAAATCCTCTAGCGCCCATAGTGAGAGAGGAAACAGATATGCGGATTATCGTGAACGGACAGCAGGCCTTCGGTAAGGCTTGCCTGGAGGCGATGCTGGAGCGCGGCGACGACGTGGTTGCCGTCTACTGTGCGCCGGATAAAGAAGGCAAACCCGTCGATCCGGTCAAGGAATTTGCCTTGGAAAAAGGGCTGACCCTTGTGCAGCCGCCCAACTACACCGACGCCGAGGTTCTGGACGAGCTTCGCGCTTTCAACGCCGACCTGATGGTGATGGCCTATATGATCATATTCGTGCCGGAGGAAGCCCGCGATATCCCGACCCACGGCTCCATTTGTTTCCACCCCTCCCTGCTGCCGAAACACCGGGGGCCGAGTTCCATCAACTGGCCGATCATGGGCGGGGCTACAAAATCGGGGCTGACCATTTTCTGGCCCGATGACGGCCTGGACGAAGGCGATATCCTGTTGCAGAAGGAAATCGACATCACCCCGGACGACACTCTGGGCTCTGTTTACTTCGACAAGATTTTCCCACTCGGCGTGGAAACGGTTCTGGAAGCCGTGGACCTGGTCAAGGCCGGTGATCCGCCGCACATCGCCCAGGACGAATCCCAGGCCACCTACGAAAGCTGGTGCAAGAAGGCGGACGCCGAAATCGACTGGTCGAAGCCGGTGGACGAGGTCTACAACCTGATCCGGGGCACTAACCCGCAACCCGGCGCATGGACAACGCATGACGGAAACGAACTGAAGATTTTCGACTGCGCCAAGGTTGATGCTGATGGTGAACCCGGCGAAGTCACGGACGTTGCCGATGACAGCTTTACCGTTGCTGTTCAGGGCGGCGGGATTCAGATCAAGCGTGTGCGTCCGCACGACGACAAGAAAATTTCTGCCGCTGACTTTGTTGCAGCCAGCGGCTTGGCCAAGGGAACGCGGCTGGGAGGCTGAGTTCTCTGGTAATATTTTGTACCGAAGGGCGCGATACCCGGCTTAAACACCCATTAAGTGGTCAGGCCGAAGCGGCCTTTGGACTTCTAAAAAAGGAAACATCCAATGTCCAAAAGTGATATCGAAATTGCGCGCGAAGCGACTATGCAGCCCATCGTCGACATCGGCGACAAGCTTGGCATTCCGGCGGAGCATCTGCACCATTTTGGTCCTACGAAGGCCAAGATCTCGTTTGATTTTATCAAATCCCTCGAAGACAAACCCGACGGCAAGCTGATCCTGGTCACGGCGATCACGCCGACGCCTGCCGGCGAAGGCAAGACGACGACGACCGTCGGCCTCGGCGACGGCCTGAACAAGATCGGCAAGAAGGCCACCATCTGCATCCGCGAGCCCAGCCTGGGTCCGTGTTTCGGCATGAAGGGCGGGGCCGCCGGCGGCGGTTATGCCCAGGTGGTGCCCATGGAAGACATCAACCTGCACTTCACCGGCGACTTCCACGCCATCGGCGTCGCCCATAACCTGCTGTCGGCCCTGATCGACAACCATATCTATTGGGGTAACGAGCTGAAATTCGATGAACGGCGCGTCACCTGGCGGCGCGTCGTCGACATGAACGACCGGGCGCTGCGCGATATCGTGACGTCCTTGGGCGGCATTCCCAACGGCTTCCCCCGGCAAAGCGGTTTCGATATCACCGTGGCGTCGGAAATCATGGCGATCTTCTGCCTTGCCACCGACCTCAAGGATCTGGAGGAACGGATCGGGCGTATCGTCGTCGGCTATACCCGAAAGCGCGAACCCATCCTTGCATCGGCTCTGAAGGCGCAAGGCCCGATGACCGTGTTGTTGAAAGAGGCCCTGCAGCCCAATCTGGTGCAGACGCTGGAAAACAATCCGGCCTTTATCCACGGCGGCCCGTTCGCCAACATCGCGCACGGCTGCAATTCGGCCATGGCCACCAAGACGGCCCTGAAGCTGGCCGATTACGTGGTTACGGAAGCCGGCTTCGGCGCCGATCTCGGGGCCGAAAAGTTCTTCGACATCAAATGCCGTCTGGCCGGGCTCAACCCCAGCGCCACCGTCATCGTCGCCACCATCCGCGCGCTCAAGATGCACGGCGGCGTCGGCAAGGAGGACCTTGGCACGGAAAACGTCGATGCCGTGACCAAGGGCTGTGAAAACCTGCGCCGTCATGTGCGCAACGTGAAAACCTTCGGTGTTCCGGCGGTGGTCGCGGTCAACCGCTTCTCCGCCGATACGGATGCCGAAGTCGCCGCCGTGCGCGCGGGCGTCGATGGGCTGGGCGTCGAAGTGATCGACTGCACCCACTGGGCCGACGGCTCCAAGGGCACCGAAAAACTGGCGCAGCACGTGGCCATGATGGCGGATGCCTGCACCGGACAGTTCGTGCCGTTGTACGACGATGCCATGCCGCTTTGGGAAAAGGTCAAGACGGTGGCGACCAAGCTTTACGGCGCCGACGATATCATCGGCGACCAGAAGGTGCGCAACCAGTTCGCCGAATTGCAGGACAGCGGCTACGGCCATCTGCCCGTATGTATGGCCAAGACCCAGTACAGCTTCTCGACCGACCCGAACCTGAAGGGGGCGCCGTCCGGCCATGTAGTGCCGGTGCGCGAGGTGCGGCTGTCGGCGGGCGCCGGCTTCGTCGTCGTCATCTGCGGCGAGATCATGACCATGCCGGGTCTGCCCCGGGTGCCGTCGGCCAATGCCATCCGGCTTAACGACGAAGGGCTGGTCGAAGGGCTGTTCTAGAGCAAATCCCGAGCGGATGGAATCATCCGCGACGACGAATTCGCTTCTGAAACAAGCGCTCTAAAGGCCTGCCGCAAGGGCCTGTTGAAGGGAGCTTCTCCGTTTGGAGACATTTTGGGGCCGTCCGGGTAATCCGGGCGGCCCCTTTAATTTTTGTCGTGCGGGGGTTTAATACCCCAGCGCCAGACCATCCTTGCGCGGCTCCGAGCCGCCGGTCAGCACGCCTTGCTGCCAGTCGATCCAGATCGCCTGCGCCCCGCCGATGGGTTTCGCCGGGGCTGCGGTTTTGTGTCCCATGCCCTGCAACGCCTTAACGACATCGTCCGGCATGCCGCTTTCGACCTCGACGGGGCCGTCGACGGCGGGGAACAGGCGCGGCAGGTCCATGGCCTCCTGCAGGTCCAGGTCGTGTTCGAACAGGTTGGTCAGGAAATAGGCGTGGCCGAAGGATTGATAGTGCCCGCCCATGACGCCGAACGGCATGACGGCGCGATCGCCCTTGGTCAGCATCCCCGGGATGATCGTGTGCATGGGGCGTTTGTTGGGCGCGATGCAGTTGGGGTGCGCCGGGTCCAGGTTGAAGCTGTAGCCCCGGTTTTGCAGGATCACGCCCGATTTTGGCCCTACCAGTCCGGAGCCGAAGGACTGGAACAGGGAATTGATGAAGCTGACGGCGTTGCGATCCTTATCGACGACGGTCAGGTAGACGGTGTCGGAATGGGGGATGGCTTCCGGTGGCAGGCCAGCAGTCGCCTTGGAAGGATCAATCCGGCCGCGCAGCTCTGCGGCATGTTCCGCCGACAGCAGCATATCCACCGGCACGTCGACCTGATCGGGGTCGCTGATCAGCGCATTGCGCTCGGCGTAAGCCAGACGCCCGGCCTCGATAAACAGGTGCAGGCGTTCCGGCGACAGGGGGTCAAGCTTGTCGAGGCCCATGTCGGCCAGGATGTTCAGCATCAGGAGGGCGATAATACCCTGTCCGTTGGGCGGACATTCGTGCACTTCGTAACCGCGATAGCTGGTTTTGACAGGCGTCACGTATTCGCCGGCTGCATCGGCGAAGTCGCCGATTTCATGCGCCCCGCCGAGGCTTTTCAGATGGCTGGCGATGTCTTCGGCGACGCTTCCCCGGTAAAACCCGTCGCGGCCTTCGGCGGCGATGGTTTTCAGGGTGCGGGCCAGTTCCGGCTGTTTATGGAGGTGTCCGGCTTCCGGCGCGTGTCCATCGGGCAGATAAATGCGCCGGGCGCTTTCGTCCTGGCCCAGCATGGTCTCGCAGCGTTTCCAGTCGGAGGCGACCCGGTCATGGACCGGAAATCCGTCCCGCGCGTAATCGATGGCATAGCCCAGAACCTGGTCCAGGCTTTTCGTGCCGTGGTCCTCAAGCAGCCTGCACCAGGCATCGACTGCGCCGGGCACGGTCACCGAATGGGGCGAATGGACGCCGATTTCGGAAATGCCCTGGTCCGCGAACCAGTCCGCCGTCGCCTTCGCCGGCGCCCGGCCTGAGCCGTTATAGGCAAGAATGTCGGCGCTGCCGCCTGGTGCGTACAGCACGAAGCAATCGCCGCCGATTCCGGTGGACTGGGGTTCGACGACGCATTGCACGGCACACGCCGTAATCGCCGCATCCATGGCATTGCCGCCGTTTTTCAGCATGTCGAGGGCGGCGGCCGTGGACAGGGGATGGGACGTGGCCGCCATTCCGCCCGTCGCATGGACGGGAGAGCGACCGGGTAGCTCAAGATTTCTCATGAAATGGATGGTTCCGTAATTTAGGGGTTATCGATTGTTAAATTTTTAAGTCCCCGTTTCCCGAAACCATCTTAATCCTATTATGGCCTATCGTTCAATGTTGGGCTGGTCACTTTTAAAAGGATGGTTTAGTCTGTTGCCTGAGTATGGGGAAGGGGTGTTAAGGCTTGCGACAAAGAAGCCGCTTTCCCTTGAAAACAAAACATTTTCCCTTAGGGAGGAACCAAATGACTAAAGGATTTTTTCGCGGTCTGACCGCGGGCGTTGCCATTGTTGCGGCAGCCGTGACCATGACCGTCAGCACGCCGTCCGAAGCCGGTGCGCCGTCGTGTAAAACCGCCAGGCTGATTGTGCCGTGGAAGGCCGGCGGCGGCACCCACGTGCTGTTCTCGATTTATGAAAAAACCATCCAGGGCATGAACTTTCCGTCCAAGCTCAAGGTCGTGACCATTCCCGGCCAGGGCGGTAACAAGGGCGCCAAGGAAGCGGCGAAAGCCAAACCCGACGGCTGTACCCTGTTCGCCATCCACCAGAGCGCCCTCACCAGCTACCTCAACGGCCGTATTGATTTTCACTTCCCGGGCTTTGAAACGGTGTCGCAGTTGACATCTACGCCGGACATCGTCGGCGCGTCGGGTCAGGCGCCCTGGAACACTTACGCCGAGTTTGAGAAGGCCGCCAAGGCCAAGCCGGGCACGATCCTGGTCGGCGCCACCTTCGGGTCCACCAGCCAGTTCATGTGGCTGATCCTGGAAGACCTGACCGGCATGAAGTTCAAATACGTGCCTTTCGACGGCACCCGCCAGCGTATGACGGCGCTGCTGTCCAACGCGATTACCATGGGCACCTTGAACGTCGCTTCCGGCCGGAAGTATATGGAAAGCGGCGAGTTGAAAGCCTACGGCATCGCCGACGCTAAACGTTCCAAGCACCTGCCGAACCTGCCGACCATGAAGGAACTGGGTGTCGACATGGAGTTTGCCCTAAAACGCGGCATCGTCGCGCCCAAGGGAACGCCGAAGGAATATATCGATTACTGGTCCGGCGTCTTCAAGAAAGCCTCCGAAGACAAGGGTCTGCTGAAACAGATGGACGCCAAAGGCACCGACATCAATTGGGTCGGGCCCGAGGGATACCGCAAGTGGGCGGAAAAAACCTACAAGGACTATGAAAAGGTCGCCATCAAGATCGGCATGTACAAGAAAAAGTAATCACATCCACGATTGCCGGAGTGTGGCCCGGACCCTGATAGGGTTCGGGCCGCTTTCGGCTTTCCGTCCTTCGCGGAGTTTCCCAGGGGTTTCAATGCAACGTCTTAACCGTGACGCCATTATCGCCATTATTTTGCTGGCGTTCTGCGGCGTCTTTTTCTGGGCCAGTTTCGATATTCGCCAACCCGATTACGGCGTCCTGATGCCGTCCACCTGGCCACGGGTGATATTGGGCGTGATGACGTTTCTCTCGGTGCTGTATCTCATTCAATCTTTGAGCCTCGGCCAGGAAGAGATCGAAGACGATCAATACGACGCCGAACACACCCGCAAACCGGGTTTTCGGGGATGGCTCGAACACTGGCGCAACCCGCTCTGGTGTTTCTTTCTTTTTTTCCTTTATCTGCTGACCCTGCCGGTGCTCGGCATGCTGATCGGCGGCATTACCTTCGTATACGTGCTGTTGGGCATGCTCGGCGGTTGGGACGGCAACAAGCCCGTCGTTCATGGCGTTATCGCCATTTGCGCCATCGGCGTCATGTGGAGCGTGTTCACCTTCGGTCTCGGCGTGCTGTTGCCGCCGGGCATGATTTTGGGAAGGTTTTAGATGGTCCTTGAAAATGTCATGGCCGCTTCGGCCGAGATCGCCACCATCAAGACCCTGTCTTTGATGATGATCGGCGTCGCCGGCGGCCTGATCGCCGGCGCCATTCCGGGTTTCACCATCGCCATGGCGGTTGTGCTGACGTTGCCGTTTACCTTTGGTATGCCGCCGTCGCAGGGGTTGGCGACCATGGTCAGCGTTTTGGTCGGCGGCCTGTCGGGCGGCCTGATGGCGGGGATTCTGACTGGTATTCCGGGCACGCCGTCGTCGGTGGCGACAACCTTTGACGGCTTCCCCATGGCGCGCAAGGGGGAACCGGGCCTGGCGCTCGGCCTCGGTGTGTGGTCATCGTTCTTTGGCGGCATCATCAGCGCCATTCTGTTGATGACCCTGGCGCCGCAACTGGCCCGCATCGGTCTGGAATTCAATCCGTGGGATTACTTCATGCTGGTGATGTTCGCACTGACCATCACCGCCAGCCTGTCGGGCAAGAACATGATCAAGGGCCTGATCGCCGGCGCCATGGGCCTGCTGATGCGTACCGTCGGCGAGGATGAGGCCGTCGGCATGGGCCGGTTCGATTTCGGCATCGATCCCCTGTTGTCGGGCTTTGATTTCATCGCCGTGCTGATCGGCATGTTCGCCTTCAGCCAGCTCCTCAACGACGTTCGCGACCCCAAAGTCGCCCGCAAGGCTCTGACGGACCGGGGCGGCAACGTGAAGATTCGAATCGAACACATGCGGGCGATCCGTGAAATCGCCAAACGCTGGACGGTCCTGCTGCGGTCCGCCCTGATCGGCGTTTTCACCGGCATCCTGCCGGGCGCCGGCGGGTCCATCGCCAATATCCTGGCCTACGATCAGGCCAAGAAAGCGTCCAAGCACCCGGAAAAATTCGGCACCGGTGTTCCCGAAGGCATCATCGCGCCGGAAAGCTCCAACAACGCGGTCGAAGGTGGCGCGCTGATTATCCTGATGGCGCTCGGTATTCCCGGCGACGTGACGGCGGCGGTGATGCTGGGCGCGCTGCTGATCCACGATATTATCCCCAGCCCGACCTTCATCAGTGAAGAGCCGGTCCTGGCGTACTCCATCTTCATCGCCTTCTTCGCCGCCACCTTCATGATGGTCACGATGCAATCGTTCATGCTGCGCGTCTTCGTACTGGTGACGAAAATCCGCATGTACGTTCTGGCCAGCATTATCCTCGGCTTTTGCGGCATCGGCGTGTTCGCGCTGAACAACGTGGAATTCGATATCTGGACGCTGTTGTGGTTCGGTATCCTTGGTTTCGTCATGCGCCATTACGGGTTTCCGCTGGCGCCGATGATTTTGGGCGTCGTGCTTGGCAATATCGCCGAATTGAACCTGGCCCGGGCCTTGGCCATCACCACCGACCTCAGCCCCTTCGTCACCCGGCCGTGGTCGCTGTTTTTCATGATTATCGCGATTTTCTCGGCCCTGTTCCCGCTGTTTCAATTTCACCGTGAGAAGAAGAAAAAATGGACCCTGTTTTACCTGCCATTTGGGTGTTTCGCGGCTTCTATACCGCTATACATGATGGGCGGCGTGCCGCGTCCGATCCTGGCGACGCTGGTCGTGGCCTTCGGCGCCTATCAGTTGTGGCAGCGCGCCAGGGGTGGCTGGCAGGTCGAAGCTTCGGGGTGATCTCATGAGTGAATGGGCGGAAGACGTTTTTAAGGTTCTGTCGTCCGCGGGCGTGCGCCAGGCGGCTTACGTGCCCGACATGGGCCTGAAGAACCTGATTGAGCTGTGCCGCGCCGATGACGCCATGACCGCCGTGCCCCTGACCACGGAAGAAGAAGGTCTGGCGCTGCTTTGCGGGGCCTGGATGGGCGGCGATCGGGGCGTTCTGATGATGCAGTCCTCAGGCGTCGGCAATTGCCTCAACATGTTCTCGCTGACCCGGACCTGTGAAATCCCGTTGTTGATGATCGTTACCATGCGGGGCCAGCACCAAGAGTTCAATCCGTGGCAGAACCCCATGGGCGAAAACGCGCAAGGCTATCTGGAAACCGCAGGTGTTACGGCGCGGATGATCGAAGACGCCGCTTCCGTCGGTCCCGCCGTGGCCGATGCGATCGGCCCGGTGTTCGACGACAACGCGCGTATCGCCATCATGGTGCATCAGAAAGTGATGCCCGTGAAAACGTTCGGTAAGTAAAGGCAGGCATGATGAGCAATAACAGTGAATCCTTCCCGCTCCGCCGCCGCGAAGTCGCCAAGGCCCTGCTGGCCGACCGCAAAGACCTTGTCGTCGTCGGCGGTTTGGGATCGTGCGCCTGGGACATCACGGACGCCGGTGACCATGACCTGAACTTCCCCCTGTGGGGGGCCATGGGGGGCGCTGCCGCCATCGGCCTCGGCCTTGCCCTGGCAAAACCCGATCACCGGGTGCTGGTGCTGACCGGCGACGGGGAAATGCTGATGGGGCTAGGCTCGCTGGCCACCATCGCCCTGCAGAAACCGCGCAATCTGGCGGTCGTCGTGTTCGACAACGAACGCTACGGCGAAACCGGCATGCAGCAGACCCACACCGCTTTCGGCGCGGACCTGCCGGGTGTCGCCCTGGCCGCCGGTTTCCGGACGGTGGGAACCGTCACCGATCAGGCCGGGCTTGTTGAGGCGCTTCCGGTCATCCTGGGCGATCCGGGGCCGGTGTTCTATACGATCAAGGTGCGCGCCGAATCCCTTGCGTTCGTCCTGCCGCCCAACGACGGCACGGTCCTGAAGGACCGCATGCGCAACGCCCTGCTAGCGGGTGACGCGGGAACCACGGGCTAGGCCCGGTGGGCGCGGGCGGCATCTTCGATAATGGGCTGGACGCCAACCCGGCGAATTTCCAGCCGCAATCGCCGCTAGGCTTTCTCGACTGGGCCGCATCCGTTTATCCCGACAAGACCGCCGTCATCCACGGGGATGCGCGCTATACCTACCGCCAGTTCGGAGAACGCTGCCGCAGGCTGGCGTCGGCGCTGCAAAAACGCGGCGTCAGCCCGGGCGACACGGTGGCGGTGATGGCGCCCAACTCGCCGCCGATGCTGGAAGCCCATTTCGGCGTGCCGATGAGCGGCGCCGTACTGAACGCGCTGAACTTCCGCCTCGACGCCGCCGGCATCGCCTTCATCCTCGGTCACGGCGAGGCCAAGGCGCTGATCACGGACCGGGAGTTTTCACCGGTGATAGCCGATGCGCTCAAGCAATTGGGCCGCGATATCATGGTCATCGACATCGATGATCCTTTGGGGGAAGGCGGCGAAATGCTGGGTGAGACGGACTACGAATCCTTCCTCGCCGAAGGCGATGCGGATTTCGCCTGGCAGCCGCCTGCGGACGAATGGCAGGCGATCAGCCTGAATTACACGTCCGGCACCACCGGCAACCCCAAGGGCGTCGTCTATCACCATCGCGGCGCATTCCTCAACGCCATGGGCAATGCCATGGTGTTCGGGCTGAACAGCCGCTCGGTGTATCTCTGGACGCTGCCGATGTTTCATTGCAACGGCTGGTGCTATACTTGGGGGGTGACGGCAGTGGGCGGCACGCATGTCTGCCTGCGTACGCCGGACCCGGCGCAAATTTTCCCCCTGATCGAAGAGCACGGCGTGACCCACATGTGCGGTGCGCCGATCATCCTCAACATGATGGCCCATGCGCCGGATGACGTGAAAAAAACCTTTGAGATTCCTGTCGAGGTCGCCACCGGCGGGGCCGCGCCGCCGAGCGCCGTCATCGCGGCGATGGAAAAAATGGGGTTCAACGTCACGCATCTCTACGGCCTGACGGAATGTTACGGGCCGTCGACGTTTTGCGCGCCGCAGCCGGAATGGGCGGGTATGGAATTGCAGGACAAAGCCGCAAAAATGGCGCGCCAGGGCGTGCGCTATCCGACCCTGTCCAGCCAGGCGGTCCTCAACCCGGAAACCCTGGAGCCGGTTCCCGCCGACGGGAAAACTATCGGCGAACTGATGCTGCGCGGCAGCACGGTGATGAAGGGCTATCTGAAAAACCCCGACGCGACGCAAGGCGCCTTCCGGGGCGGCTGGTTCCACACCGGCGATCTTTGCGTCCTGCACCCGGACGGCTATGTGGAGGTCAAGGACCGCTCCAAGGACATTATCCTGTCCGGGGCCGAGAACATTTCCTCGCTTGAGGTCGAAGAGGTGCTCTACAAGCACCCCGGCGTCATGGAGGCCGCCGTCGTCGCCATGCCGCATGAAAAATGGGACGAAAGCCCGTGCGCCTTCGTGACGCTGACGCCCGACGCCGCGACCGTCACGGAAGGGGACATCATCCAGTGGTGCAAGGACAACATGGCCCATTTCAAGGCGCCAACAAAGGTGGTCTTCGGGCCGCTGCCGAAGACATCGACCGGAAAGATTCAAAAATTCGTCCTGCGCGAACGGGCGCAAGGGCTATAGGATGCGGATATGAGTGAACAGTTCAGCCTCGACGGTAAAATCGCCCTGGTCACCGGCGCGTCCGGCGGCTTGGGGCGGCATTTCGCCGGCGTCCTGGCCGGGGCCGGGGCCAAAGTCTGCGCGGCTGCCAGGCGCATGGACAAGGTTTTGCAAACCGTGGCCGAGATCGAAGCCACCGGCGGGCAGGCTTTCGGCGTCGAAATGGACGTCACGGACTCAGGCAGCGTCGCCGCCGCCTTCGGCCTGATCGAGGAACAGGCCGGGCCGGTGACGGTGGTGGTCAATAACGCCGGTATCGCCGGCGGCAAACCGGCGCTGGAGTTGGAGGAAGACGACTGGGGCCGGGTTATGGACACCAACCTCAAGGGCGCATGGACCGTCGCCCAACAGGCCGCCAAACGCATGGTCGAGGCTGAAACCGGCGGCGTCATTGTCAATATCGCCTCGGTACTGGGGTTGGGTGTGTCGAAGGGCGTGATGCCCTACGCGGTGTCGAAGGCGGGGCTGATCCAGATGACCAAGGCGCTGGCGCTCGAATGGGCGCGCCATGATATTCGCGTCAACGCGCTGGCGCCGGGCTATGTGGAAACGGACCTCAATCGCGAATATCTTTCCGGCGACCACGGCCAGAAACAGATCAAAAACATTCCGCAACGCCGCCCGGCAAACATGACGGAGCTGGACGGGCCGCTGTTGCTGCTGGCGTCCGGTGCGTCCAGCTACATGACCGGTTCCATCATCGCCGTCGACGGCGGCCATTTGGTTAGCGCGCTTTAGGAGGCTTAAGAACATGGATTTTACCCTGCCGCCTGAGGTCGAGGATTATCGCAAGCGTATCCGCGCCTTCGTCGCCGATCACATTCTGCCGCTGGAAGACGATCCGGCGTCCTATGACGAGCACGAGAACATCACCGAGGACCTGCTGGCTGAAATGCGCGGCAAGGCGAGGGCGGAAGGCCTATGGGCGCTTTCCATGCCCAAGGAACGGGGCGGCCAGGGGCTGGATACGGTCGGCATGGCGGCGTGTTATGAGGAAATGGCGCGCTCCATCTTCGGGCCGGTCATCTTCAACGCCGCGGCGCCTGACGACGGCAACATGGTGGTGCTCAACAAAGTCGGCACCGAGGACCAAAAGGAACGCTGGCTGCAACCGATCATCGACGGCAAGGTTCGCTCTTCCATCGTCATGACCGAACCGCACCCCGGCGCCGGTTCCGATCCGGCGGGCATGATGCAGACCACGGCGACCAGGGAAGGCGACACCTGGACCATCCGGGGCTACAAGTGGTTCATCACCGGGGCCGAGGCGGCGCAGCATTACATTCTTGTGGCGCGGACCAGCGACGATGCCCGCAAAGGCCTGACGGCGTTCATGTTCGAGCGCGATCAGCCGGGTTGGGAAATCACCCGGCGCATCCCGATCATGGGGCCGGAGGAACACGGCGGCCATTGCGAGATGAAATTCTATGACCTCGAAATCCCCGACGAAAACCGCCTGTTGGAGGTCGGCGACGGGCTCAAGGTGGTGCAGATCCGCCTCGGCACGGCACGTCTGACCCACTGCATGCGCTGGCTCGGTATGGCGAAACGGGCCTTGGAAATCGCAGGAGACTATGTTTCCGAGCGCGAAGCTTTCGGCCAGAAGCTGATCGAGCGCGAAAGCATTCAGATGAAGCTGGGCCAAGCCGCCATGGCGATCCATACCGGGCGCCTGCTGGTGATGAACGCGGCGTGGAAAATCGACCAGGGCGATTTCGCCCGCAAGGAAGTCTCCATGGCCAAGGTCGCCGTCGCCGACACCCTGCATCTGGCCGTCGATTCGGCGATCCAGTTGTGCGGCGCCAAGGGCTATTCCAAGGACACGCTTCTGGAATGGATGTACCGCTATGCCCGCCAGGCGCGGCTGGTGGATGGCGCGTCCGAGGTGCACGAAATGGTGCTGGCGCGGTTCTTCGGCCAGGAAGGGCTGGATTTCTGGCAATGGGGTTGATCGACGGCGATGCCAGGCAGCGGCTACGGGACTTCCTGACCGATGTCGCCGGAGCCCCGGTTTTAATCACCGCATTCGAGAAACTGTCCGGCGGCGCCATTCAGGAAAACTGGCTGCTGGATATTTCCGTCAACGGCGGCGAATGGGCGGGCGGGCGCAAGTTGGTGTTGCGCCGCGACGCCCGCTCCCGGGTGTCCACCAGCCACGACCGGGTGCAGGAATTCGCGCTGCTGAAACAGGCGCACAAGGCGGGCGTCACCGTGCCGCTGCCGTGCCTGCTGGCGACGGACGAAGATATCCTTGGTGGGCCGTTTTTCATCATGCACCGCGTCGAGGGAACGGCGGCCGGGCACAAACTGGTCAAGCGTCCGGAAGATGACAATCTGGCCGCCGAACTGGGAAAGCAACTGGCGCGGATTCATACGATCAAGGCCGACGAGACGCTGTCATTTCTTGATGTTCCCGAAGGCTCTCCGGCGTTTGCCGCCGTGGCGATATACCGGCGTTATCTGGATGAGCTCCTGAATGAACTGGGCCAGTCCCGCCCGGCGCTGGAATGGGGGCTTCGGTGGCTGGAATTGAACGCGCCTGAGACGGGCGACATCGTGCTCTGCCACCGCGACTACCGGACCGGCAATTACATGGTCGATGACGCCGGCCAACTGACCGGTATCCTGGACTGGGAATTCTCCGGCTGGGGGGAGCAGGAAGAAGACATCGGCTGGTTCTGCGCCAAGTGCTGGCGCTTCGGGGCTGACGATAGAGCCGCCGGCGGCATCGCCGGGCGCGACGCCTTTTACCGCGCTTACGAAGATGAATCCGGGCGCACCATCGACCGTTCCCGCGTCGATTACTGGGAAACCATGGCCCATGTGCGTTGGGCCGTGATCGCCTGCCAGCAGGCGGCGCGGCATGTCTCGGGTGAGCAGGTGTCTTTGGAACTGGCGCTGACCCAGCATCTGGTGCCGGAACTGGAGATGGAGATCCTGGCACGCACCGGAGCCACTATGATCGGGGAGGCGGCCGATGCGTGATCGTCCCGACGGCCCGGAACTCATGGACCTCGTCCGCCGCATTGAAGGCGGGGATACAGGCGTCGAGGTGCCGGGCGACGCCCGCTACCGTGACCTGATGCTGGCCAGCGCACGCGCCATCGCCGAACGGCAACGGGATTTAGGCGATGCGCCCGAACAGGCGGAACGGGACCGCCTTCGTGAAATCCTGGACGGCGACGGAACGCTGGCCGACCTCAACCGGGACTTGGCCAAGGCCATCCGGGACGGCGGGTTTGACGCTAATAATGAGGCCGTACGCCGCCACTTGTGGCAGACGGCGCTCGACCGGGTGCGGGAAAGCAACCCGAAGGCGCTGAAAAACCAAAGTTAAAAATTGTATACAATCCGTTGTGATGCGGGCAAAATAAGCCCAACGCCGTAAAGGCGACAGGGAGAACGGTTTGTGATCATTTCCAGGGAACTGGCGCGCCGCATCAAGGCGTTTCGCTATGACGATTTGCCGGACGATGCGATCACCTGGGCGAAGACGGCGATCCTGGATACCGTCGGCGTCACGCTGGCCGGTGCGATTGAAGACTGTGTGCGAATCGTCGAGCGGGTCCAGGCCTCCGGTTCCGATTTCAGCCCTGGGCCCTGCCTGATTTTCGGACGCGCCCGGCGCACCCATCCCTTGGATGCTGTTCTTATTAACGGGACCGCGTCCCACGCGCTGGATTTCGACGACTTCGCCATCACCATCGGCGGCCACCCTTCGGTGCCGCTGGTGCCAGCCTTGATTGCGCTCGGCGAAATGCAGGGGTCCAGCGGCAAGGACGTGATCCAGGCTTACGTCGCCGGGTACGAGACCCAGTCCCGCATCGCCAAGGCGGTCAACTTCCATCATTACGAAAAGGGCTGGCACCCGACGGCGACGCTCGGCATCTTCGGCACCGTGGCGGCGGCCGCGCATCTGCTGGATTTGGACGAAGATCGGACGGCGACGGCGCTGGCGCTGGCGGTGTCGCTGGCGTCGGGCGTCAAGGCCAACTTCGGCACCATGACCAAGCCCTTGCATGTCGGTCATTCGGTGCGGAACGGGGTGCAGGCGGTGCTGCTGGCGAAAGACGGCTTTAGCGCCAACCAGGAGGCGTTCGAGGAAAAGCAGGGCTTCTTCAACGTCTTCAACGGGCCGGGAAATTTCGACGCGGACAAAATCTTCGATGGTTGGGCCGATCCGCTCGACATCATCGACCCCGGCCTTGGCCTCAAGCAGTTCCCGTGTTGCGGCTCGACCCATCCGGCGATCAGTTGCATGTTGCAGTTGGTCCGGGACCACGGGCTTACTGCCGACGATGTCAGCGCCGTCGACATCAAAACCAATCCCAGGCGCCTGCCGCACACCAACAACCCGGATCCACAAACGCCGCTGGAGGCCAAGTTTTCCATGCATTACGCCGTAGCCCGCGCATTGACCGACGGCCGCGTGGTTCTGGACCATTTCGAGGGCGACGCCTTCCACGACGCGGCGGTGCGCAAGATCATGGCTGGCGTCAGCGTCGGCGAACACCCGGAGATGGGTGTGGAGACGGCCAACCAGTTCGGCGCCGAAGTCACGGTGACCAAACAGGACGGCGAAACTGTTTCCGCCCGCATCAACCACCAGCTCGGGCGCGGCCCGGCCCATCCCATGAGCAGCGAAGAGCTGTGGTCCAAGTTCGAGGACTGCGCCAGCCGGGTGTTGGAGAGAGACCAAATCGCAAGCGTGTTCAAGCAGTTGGAGAATTTCGAGGCCGTATCCGCGATCACGGACCTGACCGATGCCCTGATCCCGGAAAACAGGAGAGAAAACGTTGGCTGATTTTGACGTCATTGTCGTCGGCGCCGGCAATGCGGCGCTGGCATCCGCCGTGTCCGCAACCGAGAACGGCGCCAAGGTTCTGCTGCTGGAAAAAGCGCCCGTCGAGATGCGGGGCGGCAACACGCACTGGAGCGGCGGCGTGTTTCGCTTCGCGTTTGATGCGCCGCGCGATCTGGAATTTTTGCTGGCAGGGATCGAAAACACCTATCCGCGTTTCTACGAAGGGGTGACGCCCTACACCTATGATGATTTCATGGGCGACCTGCAACGCCTCACGGGCGGCCAGACCGACCCGGAGCTTTCGGAAATCCTTGTCTCCAATTCCCGCGACACGGTGCAGTGGATGCATGATGTCGGCAAAATCCCCATGGAGCCGGCGATCGGGCTTTCCGGGGTCGAAAAGGACGGCGTCATCCAGTTCCAGCGGGGCATGGTGGTGCGCGCCGAACACGAAGGCGTCGGCCTGTCGAAATCCTGGTTTGCAACGGCGGAAAGCATGGGCGTCGAAATCCGCTACGAAAGCGCCGCCGTGGAATTGCTGCAAAATACCAAGGGCCGGGTGTCCGGCGTCCGCGTGCGCGGCCCGGACGGCGTCGAAGAGGTTACGGCAAATGCAGTAATCCTGGCCGCCGGCGGGTTCGAGGCCAATACCCACATGCGTGCGCAATATCTGGGCGCGCCCTGGGATCAGGCCAAGGTCCGGGGCACGCCGCACAATCAGGGCGACGGGCTGCGCATGGCGCTGGATATCGGGGCCATGGCCTGGGGCCAGTGGAGCGGCTGCCATTCGACGCCGATCAGCGCCGACTGGGGCCATTTCGCGCCGCGCGAGTTGACCGATAAAAGCAACCGGCTGAGCTACCTCTACGGGGTGCTGATCAACCGTCTCGGCAAGCGCTTCCTGGACGAAGGGCTGGACATGCAACTGTTCACCTATGCCAAGTATGGCCGGATCATCCTCAATGAGCCGGGCGGCATGGCGTTCCAGATTTTCGATCAGAAAACCGTGCATTTGCTGGAACCGCGCTATTCCACCAGCGAACCTATCGCCGCCGATACGTTGCCAGAGCTTATTGACAAGCTGGATATCGACGACAAGCCGCAAGCCGTAAAGACGCTCGAAGACTTCAACGCGGCGGCGCAGGGGCCTGAAAACTTCGATCCGTCGCAAAAGGACGGGGTCTCCACGTCGGGGTTGGATATTGAAAAAACCAATTGGGGCCTGAAGCTGGATAAGCCGCCGTTCCACGCCTATACGGTTACGGGCGGCATTACCTTCACCTTCGGCGGGCTCAAGATTGACGGTCAGGCGCGGGTGATGGGAACGGACTGGCGGCCCATTCCGGGCCTGTACACCTGCGGCGAAATGGTCGGCGGCCTGTTCCACGACAATTACGGCGCGGGCTCGGGCCTGATGTCGGGCGCCGTGTTCGGGCGCATCGCCGGGCGCAGCGCGGCATCCGAAAAGAGTTAGGATCGGACCAAGGCTATGAAGCAACGCAAACTCCCGGCCGTATTCATGCGCGGCGGCACGTCCAAGGCGATCATGTTCCGCCAAAGCGATCTGCCCGAAGACCGCGCCGAATGGGATGCCATCTTTCAGGCCGCCATCGGCAGCCCCGATCCCAACGGACGCCAGCTCAACGGCATGGGCGGCGGTATCTCGTCGCTCAGCAAGGTCTGTGTGATCGGCCCGTCGGCCCGCGACGACGCCGATGTGGATTACACCTTCGCTCAAGTTTCGGTGGACCGGGACAACGTCGGCTACAAGGCCAACTGCGGCAACATGTCGTCCGCCGTCGGCCCGTTTGCCGTCGATGAAGGGCTGGTGAGCGTCGAGGGCGACGAGGCCATGGTGCGCATCTACAACACCAACACCGACAAGATCATTCATTCCCGTTTTTCCCTGGATGACGGGGCCGCCGCCGTGGACGGCGATTTCGATCTCAAGGGCGTATCTGGCACCGGCGCGCCGGTGCGCCTGGATTTCCTCGAACCCGGCGGCGCGGCGACGGGGCGGCTGCTGCCGACGGGCAACGTTATCGACGTGATCGAGGTCGATGGGCTAGGGCCGGTCGAAGTCTCGCTGGTGGACGCCGCCAACCCGTGCATTTTCGTCGAGGCCGAGGCCTTGGGTATCACCGGAACGGAAGACCCTTCCGATATCGACGGTATGGGGCAGGTCATGGCCAACCTGGAGGCCATTCGTTCCCGGGGCGCCGTCCTCATGGGGCTGGCCGAAACGCCGGAGGACGCCACCGAAAACGCACCGGCGTCCCCCTTCATCGGCATGGTGGCCGGTCCGCAAGACGCCCAAACCCTGGCCGGGGAAAGTCTTGTGGCCGATGACGGCGACCTGACGGCGCGCATCGTGTCTTCGGGAAATACCCACCGGGCGCTGCCGCTGACCGGCGCGCTTTGCTGCGCCACGGCGGCCCGCATCGACGGCACCGTGGTCAATCGCCACACCCGCAGGGCGGCGGCGGAAGCCAACGACACTGAAAGCGACCTTCGCATCATGCAGCCGTCGGGGGTTCTTCCGGTCGCCTGTAGCGTCACGAATACAGCCGACGGCTGGGTGGCGGAACGGGCCGGTGTCTACCGCACCCAACGGCGTTTGTTCGAAGGCCGGGTGTTGATTCCGGGAGCTTAACGAGGCGTTTTACTGTCTCTTGCGCCGCTTCGGCGGCGTCGGGTTTTTTTCGATGAATGCCCGTGCCGTGGGCGCTACGCTGGGAAAGTGCTTTTCCATCAATTTCAGGGATTTCTCCAGCAGCGCCTTGTCGTTGCCCCAGGCTCCGGCCTGAACGCCGAGCCTCAATACCCCGGGGTCCGAGGGAAGGATGTCGATCAGGCGGCGGAGAAGGACCGCTTCGTCCGCGTAACGGCCACTCAGGTGAAGGGCGACGGCCATCGACACCATCGAATTGATGGCGCTGGGGTCCTGATTGAGCGCGCGGGAAAACATTTCGATAGCGTCTTCCGTATACCCCTGACGTCCGAAGGTCTGTCCGGCCAAATCCCAAAGCTGGCGGTTATTGGTGCGCCCGCACTGATCCTTGAGGACGGCGGCGGGGCCGGGCGGCAAACGTTTGCGGGAGGCCGGAACGGCTTCCAGCGATTCGATGCATTTCCGGTAGGCCAGCCCCAAGGCCCGGCTCGCCGTTTCGTGTTCCGGACCGGACCGCGTCCTCAACTTTTTGATTTCCGCGGCAGGAATGGTTTCGTTGCGGCCTTCGCCGCCCGACGTTACGACGCCGATCAAACGGCCTTTTGAATCGACCAATGCGCCGCCGGAATTGCCGGGCTGACTGAAGGCGTCGTTGTGCAGCCGGGCCAAAGGCTTGCCTTCAGCCAATGGCGCCAGCAGCCGGCCCGGCTTGTAAACCCGGACGGTGCGGCTGCGAATGTCGGCGCCGATGGTGTAAAGCCGGGTTTTGGGGTTGGCTTGGGCGGTCTGGAAAGGGTTCTTGGCCTTGATGTCCGGTGCGTGGATCAGGATCAAGTCCCCTTTGTAGGCCGTCGGAACAACGGTGGCCGTGACGTGTTCGCCGGAGGGGAGGAAGACCACGGCCTCCCGGTTTTCGGCAATAACATGGCGGTTGGTGACCAGCAGACCGGTCTCGATCAGCACGGCGCTCGCCAACGGATCGAACGAGGCGATCCGGAACACCCGCGATGCGGCGGCGCAAACGGCGTCCGGGGCGTGGCAGGGAGATTTGCCCTGTGCCGGCAGAGCCAAAGTCAGAACCAGCAGCGCCAGCATCATCGGGCGAAGAATGCGGAACGAAACCATGGCTCAGATCACTCCCTTGGCCCTGAGCGTCGTCAAAATCAGGAACACCGCTGTCGCGCCGAGCGTTCCCGGCAGCAGTTGGCGTTTGAACAGGAAAAACAGAACGAAGCCGATGCCCAGCGCCGCCAGCCGGTCGGCCAGAGGCGTCTGTTCCAGGATTCCGATCGGCATCAGCATGATGCGGGAAATCAGCCCCGCTAGCATGCCGTAGGCGACACAGGTGAACCATTGCGACAGCGGCCCGGTGGGGTCGATGCGCGCCGCGATCAGCACGCCGCCGGCCCGCCAGATGTAAGTCGACAGGCTGACCAGAACCAACAGGCCCCACAGGCCGCCGATGAGGGTAAGCTCGCTCATGGCGTTTCCCCATCGCCTTTCAAGGGCGCCATCCGTTTGTCGATCCAGTAGGCGGCGCTGCCTGCGATGACGCCGCAGAACGGCAACCCCCATTCCGGCGAAATCAGGTGGAACAACGGCCCCAGCACGGCGCCGAACATCAACGCCAGGATACAGTTGCGGTGGCGCACGCCGGAAAACAGGAACACGAAATAGACCGGGTTCAGATAAATCAGGCTGACGGTGACGTAGAACGGAAATGACGCCGCCAGATGATAGCCCAGCGCCGTGCCTGCCAGCCCGGCGGTCATACAGACGATGCAAAGGCCCAGGTAATAGGGAAAGCGCTGGTCCTGGGTCATGGACGGGCCATGCCTGAGCGTCAGCGCCCAGGTGTTGATGGACATGATTGCGACCAGAATATAGCGCCATCGCCAGGCTTGGCTGTCGCCCCGAAACAACGGCAACATCGACAGCGACATCGGCAAGAACCTGAGATTGGCCATGGAGGAGGCGACCATGATCGCCAGCACCGGCGCGCCGACTGCGAACAGTTCGGCGAACGCCACCTGTCCCGGCAATCCCCAGACGGTGGCCGTGGAAACAACGGAGACGCCGAAGCTGAGGCCGCTGTCGCGCGCCAGCGAGCCGTACCCCATCATCGACGCCAGAACCATAAAAAACGGCATACTGAGCCCATCGCCGACACCTCTAAAAAAGGCCTTGCGGCGTTCCTCCGGGCTCGAGACCGGGATTGCATCGGTGGCCGGAGCGTTTGAAATACCATGTCCTTTTCAGCCGCCTTCGGGTTGGCTACCTTAAGACGGAGAATCCTCTGGGGAAAGGCCGGAACAGTGGGGAGTGAAATGGGAACGGGCGGCCAAAATTCCAATCGGGCGGAGATCACGCTGGTCACCGGCGTCATCGGCGCCGACACCCACATCGTCGGCAACCGGATCTTGTCCATGGCCCTGGAAGAGGCCGGGTTCAAGGTGGTGGCGCTCGGCGCACTGACGCCGGCCGATGAATTTATCAAGGCGGCGATTGAGACGGCGGCCGACGGGATCATGGTGTCGTCGCTCTATGGCCAGGGCGAACTGGACTGCCGGGGTTTTCGCGACATGTGCGTCGAGGCGGGCCTGCAGGATATCCTGCTCTACATTGGCGGCAATCTTGTCGTCGGCAAACAGGACTGGGCCGAGGTCGAGGCGCGCTACCGGGACTTGGGCTTTGATCGCGCCTTTCCCAACGCCACCCGCACCGAAGATGTCGTCGCCGTGTTGGACGAGGACTTCGCCGCCCGGCGGCAAGGCTGAAAATGACAACCGCCCTGCTCATCGATTTCGGCTCCACCTTCACCAAACTGCGCGCGGTGGATTTGGAGAAGGCGTCCATCATCGGTGCGGGGCAGGGGCCGTCCACCGTCACCACCGATGTCACAGAAGGCCTGACGGCGGCATTGGGCGATCTGGAGGCCCACATCGGCGGCTTGCCGGATTTCAAGCACCGCCTGGCGTGTTCCAGCGCCGCCGGCGGTTTGAAAATGGTGACCGTCGGGCTGGTCCGGGAACTGACCGCCGAAGCCGCCCGCCAGGCGGCGCTGGGCGCGGGCGCGAAGCTGACCGGAGCCTTCTCCTACGGCCTGACCGCTGGCGATATCGTCGAGGTCGAGGCCCACGCCCCCGACATTATTCTGCTCGCGGGCGGCACCGACGGCGGCAACGCAGACGTGATCCTGGAAAATGCGGCGAAACTTGCGAAAAGCGCCGTGGCCTGTCCCATCGTCGTCGCCGGAAACCGCGAAGCCGCGGACGAGGCCGCGCGCCTGTTACGGTCGGCGGACAAACCCGTCACCATTACCGAAAACGTGATGCCGGAATTCGGCGAACTGAACGTGGAACCGGCCCGGGCCGCCATCCGCGACGTTTTCATCGACCGCATCGTTCACGCCAAGGGCATCGACCGCGCGGCTGAAATGTTCGACGCAGTGCTGATGCCAACGCCGGCGGCGGTTTTGGACGGCGCGAAACTGCTGTCGGAAGGAACGAAAGAAAAATCCGGTTTGGGGCCGCTGCTGGTCATCGACGTCGGCGGCGCGACCACGGACGTGCATTCGGTGTGCTTGGGCGAGCCGACCATGGAAGGCGTCATCGCCCACGGCCTGCCCGAACCCTACCTGAAACGCACCGTCGAGGGCGATCTCGGGATGCGCCACAACGCCGCCGCTATCGTCGAGGCGGCGGGGCTGGAAGCCGTGGCCGAAGAAGCCGGCGTGCCGCTGGAGCGGGCCGGGGAAATTCTTGAAACCGTGACCGGCGATGTTGAGCGCCTGCCGGAAGACGAGGACGAGACTCGTTTTGATCGGGCTCTGGCCCGCGCCGCGGTGGATGCCGCCGTCACCCGGCACGCCGGAAGCCTCAGCATCGTGCAGACGGTGAGCGGCCCGGTCAGCATGCAGACCGGCAAGGACTTGAGCGCGGTGGAAACGGTGATCGGCACCGGCGGCGTGCTGGCGCATGGCGGCGGTGCGCACGCGGTTTTGTCCGCCGCGCTGGCCGATGCGGCGCAGCCACAAAACCTTAAACCCAAGACGCCGAAGCTGTTGCTGGATTCGGACTACGTGCTTTACGCCTGTGGACTGCTGGCGGCGGTCGACGTGGACGCCGCCTTGACCTTCGGCCTCGCCCATATGCATCCTGTGGATGAGGATTGAACCACATGGCTTCCGACTCCAACCATATTCCCCTTTCAGCGGCGCAAATTCCGGCCGACGACTTTGCCCGCATGCGCAGCGAAAACCTGGCCCGCTGGCCGACCGGGGCCGAGGTGGACCTGATTGAGGCCGTGGCCTTTCAAAAATCCCTGCCCGTACACAAACAACTGGGATGGGTGATGCGCCGGGCGGCGGAAGAAGGCCGCTGCCTGACCCAACCGCGCGGGGGGTTCGGCACCTTGAAGTTGCAACTGGAACTGATGCAGGCACTGGACCGTGACGGCATGGCCGACATCGTGCCGACGACGACGGACAGCTACACCCGCAACGAACAATGGACGCAAGCCCAGACCGGTATTGAGGAATCGGAACGCGAAGGGCGCTCCATGCTCAACGGCTATCCGATGGTCAATTACGGCCCTATCAAGACGCGCCAATTGATCGAGGCCATCGACAAACCCGCGATCGTGCTCAGCGGAACCGCCATGCCGCGCCTGACGGTGGAGATCGGGTTCGCGGCCGGGTATTCGGGCTATCTCGGCTCCGGCATCGCCTATACCACGTCCTATACCAAGGACACCTCCATCGCCGAAGGCATCCGCAATTACCAGTACCTGGACCGTCTGGCGGCACTCTATCTGGAACACGGCGTCGACCTGCACCGGCGTCAGCCCGGCTTTCTGACCGGCACCAACGTGCCGCCCTGCATCGCCATCGCCGTCGGTGTGCTGGATGCGCTTCTTGCGGCGGGCCAGGGGGTGCGCAATTACGGCCTGGAGCTGGCCCAGACCCTGCACCTGATCCAGGACGCCGCGGCGATCCGGGTGTGTGGTGAATTGGCCCACGAATATCTCGCCGCCGCCGGATATGAGGACATGTTCCTGCCGGTGACGTCGCTGCACTGGATGGGGGCGTGGCCGCAGGATGACGCCCAGTGCCAGGCGCTGGTGGCTTACGGCGGTACGCTGGCGGCCGTCGGCGGCGCCGTCAGCGTTACCACCAAAAGCACGCACGAGGCCTATGGTATCCCGACGCCCCAGGCCAATGCCGAAGGCCTGCGCACCACCCGCATGGCGGTCTATATGGCGCGCCACATCCGGCTCGACGACCTGCCCGAGTTCCAGACCGAGGCCGACCTGCTGCGCCGCGAAACCCGCGCCATCATCGATCGGGTGCTGGAAATGGGCGACGGCGACGCCGCCATCGGCACCGTGAAAGCCCTGGAGGCCGGTGCGCTCGATATTCCGTGGTCGCCCAATCGGCATGTTCAGTCCCGCGTCATGCCGGCGCGCGACGTGGATGGGTATCTCAGAATTTATGACCCCGGCAACTTGGTGTTCGCCGATGATGTGGCGGAGGTCCATACCGAACGGCTGAAAAAGCGGGCCGAGGAGGAAGGCGTCGCTTACGATCATAATCTGGCGGTCAGCAGCGTTTATGAAATCTCCGAGCCGCTCGACCGGCTTTTGCCGTTCCCCTGGGGTGAATAGGGTTTCGCGCGTCTTTCCCGCCCCCTATAATCCTGAAAATAAAAAACCAACAGGAAACACCAAGAGGCATTAAATGAGCCAATCCGCCCCTCAGGCCGCCCCTCAACCGGGAAACGAGATAGAAATTGTCGCCGCCCTTGTTGAGCGCGCCTGCGCCGCCATGGCGGCCTTCGCCGATGCCGATCAGGCCCGCGTTGATGAGGCGGTGACCGCGCTGGCGTGGTCCATATACGAACCCGGCCGTGCGCGTGAACTGGCGGAGCGCGCCGTCGCCGACACCGGGCTCGGCGCCGTCGACAGCAAAATCATCAAGAACCAGCGCAAGACCTTCGGCTGCCTGCGCGACCTGATGCGGGCGAAGACCGTCGGCGTGATCGAGGAAGATACGGCGAAAGGGCTCGTCAAATACGCCAAACCGGTCGGCGTCGTCGCGGCCATCGCACCGTCGACCAATCCGGCGGCGACACCCGTCAACAAGGCGATGATGGCCTTGAAGGGCCGCAACGCCGTGATTGTCGCGCCCAGCCCCGCCGGCGCCGGCACGACGACCGCAACGGTGGATTATATGCGCGCCGAGCTGGAAAAAATCGGCCTGCCCGCCGATCTGGTGCAGGTGCTGCCGCAACCGGTCAACAAGGCGCTGACCCAGTCCCTGATGGAGGCCGCCGATCTGGTCGTCGTTACGGGGTCTCAGAACAACGTGCGCCGGGCCTATTCTTCGGGCACGCCGGCCATCGGCGTCGGCGCCGGGGACGTATCGGTGATTATCGATTCCACGGCCGATCTCAAGGACGCGGCGGAAAAGATCACCATGTCGAAGATCTTCGACAATTCCACGTCGTGCTCTTCGGAAAACCAGGTGATTATTCTGCAAGACGTTTATGACGACGCCATCCGGGCGTTGCAGGACGCCGGCGGGTATTTGGCGACGGCGGACGAGAAGGAAAAAATTAAAAACACGCTCTGGGTCGACGGCCACCTCAACCGCAAGGTGATCGCCAAGGATCCGGACGTGTTCGCCGCCGAAGCCGGTCTTGCGCCGGAAGCCGCCTCGGCCAAGTTCTTCATCGTCGAAGATGAAAACCCCGGCCCCGACACGCCGTTCTGCGACGAAAAACTGTCGCTGGTGCTCACCGTCTACAAGGCCGGCGACTTCGACGACGCCATGGCCCAGGTGGACACCATCATGGACGTCTGCGGACGTGGTCATTCGGTCGGCATCCACACCCAAGATATGGACCACGCCCGCAAGCTGGCGGAAGACCTGGCGACGGTGCGCGTTCTGGTCAATCAGGCGCATACCTTCGGCAACGGTGGCAGCTTCACCAACGGCCTGCCGTTTACGCTGTCCATGGGCTGCGGCACCTGGGCCGGGAACTCCATTTCGGAAAATCTCAACTACCGCCACTTCATCAACATCACCCATCTGGTGACGGAAATCCCCGAAGACAAACCGTCTGAAGAGGATTTGTTCGGCGATTACTGGGCGAAATACAGCAAATGAATTTCGAAGAATACGCCGCCAAACCGCTGTTAAAGGCGGCGGGCATTGCCATTCCGGACGGGCGCTATGTCCGCACACCCGAAGATGCCGCCGAGGCTTTTGACGCCATCGGCCCTAGTGTCATCAAGGCCCAAGTGCCGACCGGCAAGCGCGGCAAGGCGGGCGGTATAAAGATCGCCGACACCGCCGATGAAGCGCGGGACGCGGCACAAGCCATCCTCGGCATGGAGATCGCCGGGCACCGGGTCGAAGGCGTGCTGGTCGAGGGACGCTCCGACATTCACCGCGAATTCTATGCCGCCGTGATGAACGATTCGGGCTCCAAGGGGCCGCTGGTGCTGTTTTCCACCGAAGGCGGCATGGATATCGAAGAGGTCGCGGCGGAAACGCCGGACAAGCTGAAACAAACCGCCGTCGATATCCGTACCGGTTTCGATGCCGATGCCGCCCGCGCCCTGTTGGACGGACTCGATCTGGGTGAAGCCGTGGACGCCATCGCCGATTTTCTGGTTAACCTTTATACGGCGTACCGCGACAACGATGCCGAACTGCTGGAGGTCAATCCGTTGGCCCAGGTGGCGGGCGGCGGGCTGGTGGCGCTGGACTGCAAGTTCGTGCTGGATGATTCCGCCATCAAGCGCCACGAGGACCTGGCGGCGAAAGGCTCGCCTGAAAAGCTGACGGAGCTGGAACAGCGCGGCGAGGACGCGGTCATCAAATACATCGAACTGGACGGCGACGTCGGCGTGCTTGCCAACGGCGCCGGGCTGACCATGACGACCATGGACGTGGTCCGCCATCACGGCGGCAAACCGGCCAATTTCTGCGAGATCGGCGGCGAGGCCTACACCAAGGCGCAGACGGCGCTCGGCATGGTGCTGGACAAGCCGGGCATCAAGTCGCTGGTGGTCAACTTCTGCGGCGCCTTTGCCCGCTGCGAGGTGATGATGGAAGGCCTGCTCAACGCCTGGGATGAGCTTCAGCCCGAAATCCCGGTTTTCTTTTCCATCGCCGGTACCGGCGACGAGGAAGCGATTAAGATGCTGAAGGACCGTCTCGGCCTCGTCCCCTATCCGGACATGGATGCCGCCAGCAAGGCCGCCGTTGATGCCGCCAGGGATGCCGCGAAGGGAGACGGCGCATGATCATCCTGCGCAAGGAACACCGGGTGCTGGTCCAGGGGATCACCGGCAAGCAGGGCACGTTTTGGACCGAATTGATGCAGGCCTACGGCACCAACGTGGTCGGCGGCGTCAATCCGAAAAAGGCGGGCACGGAGCATTGCGGCGTGCCGGTGTTCGCGTCTGCCGTGGATGCCATGAAAGAGGTCGAATTCGACGCCTCGATCCTGTTTATCCCGCCCTTGGGCGTCAAGGATGCGGCGCTCGACGCCATCGAGGCCGGAGCAAAAAATTTGTGCATCCTGACGGAACACATCCCGGTGCAGGATGTCATGTACATCATGGCCGCGCGTGGCGCGGAAACCCACATCACCGGGCCCAACACGGCGGGCTCGGTCACCATCGGCGAATGTTTTCAGGGCTTCATGCCGGCCTTTAACGAACGCATCTTCAAAAAAGGCTCCGTCGGCGTGATTTCCCGCTCCGGCAGCCTCGGCACCCTGATGTGCCAGAACATCGTTTCCGCCGGATACGGCCAGTCGGCCTTTGTCGGCATCGGCGGTGATCCCATCATCGGCACCACGACGCGTGACGCGCTGGAGGCCTTGGACGGGTTTGAAGGCACCGACGCCGTGGTCATGGTCGGGGAAATCGGCGGCACCATGGAGGAAGAGGCCGCCGAATACGCCGCGACCATGTCAAAACCGGTGATCGCCTTTATCGCCGGCGGGGCAGCGCCCAAGGGCAAGAAAATGGGCCACGCCGGCGCCATCGTCATGGGCGACCGTGGGACGTATGCATCCAAGAAGCAGGCGCTGGAAGCCGCCGGCGTCACCGTGCTCGCGACACCGTCTCACGTCGGCGACGCGCTTAAAGAGAGCCTGTAAGTCATGCGGGTGGTCCAGGTCCGGGATTATGGCGGATCGGACCAGTTGGCTTTGGTCGATGTGGACATTCCCGAAGCGGGCGAGGGCGAGGTTCTTGTCAGGGTCAGCCGCGCCGGGATCAATTTCATCGATGTTTATATGCGCTCGGGCGTGTTCCGGAAATCCGTGACCTACCCCAATACGCCGCCCTTCACACCGGGAATGGAGGGGGCCGGCGTCGTCGAGGCGATAGGCCCCGGCGTCGATAGCGTTCAATCGGGGGACCGCGTCGCTTATTGTCTGGCGCTCGGCAGTTATGCCGAATACGCCGTCGTTCCGGCCTGGAAGCTGGCGGTGGTGCCCGAGGACGTGCCCACGGACGTCGCCTGTGCGCTACAACTTCAGGGCATGACGGCGCATTACCTGACCCATTCGCTATATCCCCTGAAAGACGGCGATAGCTGCCTGATCCATGCCGGCGCCGGCGGTCTGGGGCAATTGATGATCCAGTTGGCGAAGGCCCGTGGCGCGACCGTCCTGGTTACCGTCGGCAGCCCGGAGAAGGCCGAAATCGCCCAACAACGGGGGGCCGATCACGCCATCCTCTATCGCGATGTGGACTTCGCCGGGGCAGTACGTGAGATTACAGGCGGCGAGGGAGTCAACGTGGTCTATGATTCCGTCGGCAAGGACACCGTGCGGCAAAGCCTGAAATGCCTGAAGCCCCGTGGCGTCCTGTCCAACAACGGCAATGCGTCGGGGCCTATCGGCGCGCTCGACCCGCTGGATTTGGCCGAGGCCGGCTCCGTGTTTTTCACCCGCCCGCATCTGGCCGATTACATCCCGACGCCCGAAGCCCGCCGGGAACGCAGCGATGATCTGTACCGGCTCTATCGGTCCGGCGCGCTCACCGTGACGCTCGACCGCACGTTTCCCCTGGCCGACGCCAAGGCCGCCCACGACGCGCTGGAAGGCCGTCAATCCAAAGGCAAGATGTTGTTGGCGGTGGAGGGCGGCTAACCCCTTTTATCGGAGCTTTCCGGGCCGAAAGTTACGTTTTGGTTGTAAAAAGGCTTACCCTTTTCCTCCAGGTCTTTAAAATGACCTTGGGGGAATTTTTGGGACAGGGAAGGGGGGATATATCGTCATGGCGAACGGATTCGAACAAAAATCATTCAAAGCCCAGGATTTTTTAATCAAGGAAGGCGCACCGTCCGATGCGGCCTATCTGGTGACAGAGGGCAAGGTCGAGGTTCGCAAGGGGGCGGTGAGCAGCAACCCGCAAACCCTGGCGGTGCTTGGCAAAGGGGCGGTGATCGGTGAAATGTCGCTGTTCGACGATCAGTTGCCCGTCGCTAGCGCCATCGCCATTGAGGACACCACGACCACCGCTATTTCCCGCGAGGAATTCCAGCGCCGGCTCTCCAGCATGGACCCGGTGATGCGGGGAATTTTCAAGATCATGGTCAACCGTGTCCGCGAATTGACGCAAAAAAAGGGTACCTTTTAAACGAAGAAGCGTGGAGCGGTTACAGTCCGTTGATCAGTGTCCAGGCGATGGCGACGGGGGCCACGTAACGGCAGATGGCCTGCCAGATGCGGGCCAGCCGGAAGCTTTTTTCGATGCCGCCTTCGCCCGCCTCCATGAGTTTCGGGAAGGCCACCCAGCCGGCGAACAGGGAAATGAAAATCCCCCCCGCCGGCAGCATCAGGTTCGAGGCCAGATAATCCATGATGTCGAAGAAGTTTTTACCGGCGACGGTGTAGCTGCTCCACACGCCGAACGACAGCGACGACGGAATGCCTAGAATAAAGATCACGAACCCTGCCCCCATCGCCGCCTGAAAGCGCCTGATGCCCCTCTCGTCGACCAGATAGGCGACCACCACCTCGATTAGGGAGAACGCCGACGTCAGCGCCGCGACCGCCAGCAGAACGAAGAACAACGTGCCGAAAAACGCGCCGCCGGGAATTTGCGAAAACACCGCCGGCAGCGTGATGAAGGTCAGCCCCGGCCCGGCGCCGGGATCGAAGCCGAAGGCGAACACGGCGGGCAGGATCATGAACCCGGCCATTACCGCGATCAGGGTGTCCAGCGACGTCACCCAAAGCGCCGCGCCGGGCAGGCTGACCTTGGCCGACAGGTATGACCCGTAGGTGATCATCGCGCCCATGCCGAGCGACAGCGAGAAAAAAGCTTGCCCCAGGGCGGCGGTAACCATGGCGCCGTTGACCTTGGAAAAATCCGGCTCCAGGAAGAAGGCGATCCCCGCCCCGGCGCCGGGCAGGGTCACAGAGCGGATGCACAGCACCACCAATAGAACAAACAACACCGGCATCAAAACCCGGCAGACGCGTTCGATCCCGCCATGGACCCCCTTGGCGACGACGGCCATGGTCACGGCCATGAACAGGGCGTGGTAAATGAGAGGCTCCACCGGATCCCCGATAAAGCCGCCGAAGGCGTTGCCCAGTGCCTTGGCATCGCCATTGGCCAGCAGTCCCGTCGCCGACTTGACGGCGTAGGCTACGGTCCAGCCGCCGACGACGCTGTAAAACGACAGGATGATGAAGCCGCAAAACACGCCCATGCCGCCGACGGCGACCCAGGGGCCGCCTTTCAACGCCTTGAAGGCGCCGACCGGGTTGCGCTGGGCGCGGCGTCCGATGGCGAATTCCGCCAGCATGACGCTGAGCCCGATGGTCAGGATGAAGCCGAGATAGATGAACAAAAAGACCGCCCCGCCGTTCTCTCCGGCGAGATAGGGAAATTTCCAGACGTTGCCGAGCCCGACGGCCGATCCGGCGGCGGCCAGAATGAATCCCAGCCGTGTTCCGAAATGTCCGCGTTCCCCTGCCATATTTTCCCCTTGGCCCTTCCATCGTCCGAAGGCTTTTAGAATATCGCCCTTCGGATCAAATTCAAACCGATCAGGAACAGCATCACCAGCATCGCCTTGCGGAATGTTTCCTGATCGATCCGGTCGCGGATGACTTCGCCGATGCGAATGCCGATCATGCCGGGGATGCAGGCATAGAGGGATAGATAGATAACATCGCCGGCGAAGATGCCGTTGCGCCAGTAGGCAATGGCGAGCGGAATGGCAAACGTGAGCCACGTCATGCCGACGGTGCGCACGAACGTGTCCTTGGGCAGCTTCAGCATGACGAAGTACATCATCATCGGCGGCCCCCAGATGGTCGAAATGCCGCCCAGCAGGCCGCCCGCGGCACCCGCCAGGGGGCCGGCCCACTTTTCCGTTTCGGGTTTAAGGGGATGCACGCGGGGGCGGAACAGGTTGGTGCCGGAAAAGACAACGACACAGGCGCCCAGTACGCCGAACAGAAGTTTCGTGTCCATCGAGACGATCAGTTCGGCGCCGATGAACAGGCAGATAAATCCGGTTAAAATCATGGGCCAGAACCGCCGCAGCGGTTCCATGATGTTGCCGGCGCGCGCCGTCTGCCACAGGTTGGTGACCAAGATCGGGGCGACCAGAATGCCCAGCGTTGTCAACGGGGGAAGGAAATTTAGCAGGATGGCGATGCTGACGATGGGCAGGCCCAGCCCGACCACGCCTTTGACGATGCCGCCGAAAATCAGCGCGCCCGACATGATGGCGACGAGGGGCCATTCCAGTCCGAACATGGCGGCTCAGGCCCCCATCGGAAAGTGGACGGTGTCCAGGGCGAGACGGGACAGGGCGTCGGGGGATTTCAGTTTGGGCGCGCCCGGGGGCAGCATCATATTGCCGTCTTCGACGCCAAGCTGTGTTTCGAACAGGGTCTCCCTGGGTTTGAGGAAGCCGTTCATTTCGCCGGCGTTATCGATCAGCGAGCGGGCGACGCAGGCTTCCATCCAGCAGCCGGCGTCGCTGGCGACCCCATTGCCGAGCACCGGCGTCATGCCGCGCTCGCGGATTTGCCCGAGTCCGTCGGCCAGCGCCGTCAGCCCGCCGGATTTCATCAGCTTCAGTTTGACATAGGCCGCTGCTTTCAGGTCAGCGGCGCGGTCGATGTCATCCGGCCCGTAGATCGATTCGTCCAGCATCATCGGCACCGTCGCGACATTGGCGACGGCGGTGGCGGCGTTCCAGTCATCGGCGTGGCAGGGTTGTTCCAGCAGTTCGATCCCGGCGGGGTCGAGCCCGGCGCAGAACCTGAGGGCGTCTTCCAGCGAATAGCCCTGGTTGCCGTCGAGCCGGATCAGGGCGCGGCCACGAAGATGCTGCTGAATAAAGCGGACCCGCGTAATGTCTGCGTCGGCGTCGAAACCGACCTTGACCTTGAGCGTGCAGTAGCCTTCCGCCAGACGGGCGTCGATCTCGGAGGCGATGGCTGTCTCTTCCATGGCGTTGACGATGGCGAGTAGCGGCACCGCCATGGACTGAGCCACATCGAGCAGGGGATGGCCGTCCAGCATTTCCAGCGCCGTCATCAGCGCCGTCGAGGTAAAGGGGGCCGTGGCGTGCCCGGCGCTAATAATCGGTTTCGCGTCAGCGATGTCCCGGCCCAAAATCTTTTCCGCCAGCCCGCAGGCAATGGTCCAGCTTTCATCAATGGTTTCAGGCGTGTAGCCGGTCAGGATGGTGGCTTCGCCGAACCCTTCGTTTCCGTTCTCATCGTGGGCGAGGCAGAGAATGGTATCGAACGCTTCGATCGCCCCAAACGCCAGCTTATAGGGCCGGAGCAGGGGCAGGGAGAAGCGGTGAAGGGTTATCGTCCGGATAGGCATGGCCGATCTTAAGCACAAGGCGCGTGCTTGGAACACCCTTAAAAAACCTTTTATACTCAAACCCATGGAAGACATGCTTGCGGTATCGATCTGGCGCGGAGGGGAAGACGGGGAATTCGTCTCCTACGACGTACCAAGGCTTGAAAATCAGACGGTTCTGGATGTGGTCACCTATGTCCAGCGTAAGCTGGACCCGGGGTTAAGCTACCGCTTCGCGTGCCGCGTTGGCATGTGCGGGTCTTGCGCCATGACCGTTAACGGCCGCGCCCGGTGGACGTGCCGCACCCATGTGTCGCGTGTCGCCGATGACGGGCGGCTGGAAATCGCGCCGCTCCGGAACCTTCCGGTGGTCAAGGACCTGTCCGTGGACATGGTGGATTTCTTCGACAAATGGGCCAAGGCGGGCGGCGCGTTCAGTCCGACGAAAAGCCGCGCCGACGATTTTGCCGCCATCCCGCCCGGTGATGCGAAACGCCGGCAGGCCAACGCCGGGATTGAGTGCATCGGCTGCGCGGTCTGTTACACATCGTGCGACGTGGTGACGTGGAAGCCGGGGTACCTCGGCCCCGCCGCGCTCAATCGCGCCTGGACGCTGGTCAACGATACCCGCGACGGCTTAGGCCGGGCACGGCTCCGGCTGGTTGCCGGGGATGACGGCTGCCTCGGCTGCCATTCCCAGCAGGGTTGCCAGGAACACTGCCCGAAGTCCCTCAGTCCAACGGCGGCAATCGCCGGGCTGAAGCGCGCCGTCGTCGTGGCGGTCTTGAAGGGCAAGCTGTGAGCGTCGAAGGAATTCAGAGTCGGGTCTGGCTGGCGCAGCGCCTCAGCGCCATGGTGCTGGCCGTTGCCGTCACCGTGCATCTGGGCGGCATGATCCTGGCCGTGCAGGGCGGCCTGACGGCGGCGGAAATTATCCAGCGCGTCGGCGGCAACGGCGTGGCGGCTTCGTTTTACGGTATCTTCGTACTGGCCGCCGCCGTGCATGCGCCGATCGGCCTGCGTACGGTTTTGTTGGAAATGACGGCGCTGAACCCCCGCGTGGCCGACGGCGTGGCGGGGGTGTTCGCCGTCGCCGTGCTGGTTCTGGGCCTGCGCGCCGTGTTGGGCTTCTACCAATTGGGGGCGGTCTGATGGCGGGACAGATCAAAGTTACGCATCGAAACCACGCCACCTGGTGGGCGTTCGCACTGCATCGGTTGTCCGGCGTGGCATTGGCGTTGTTCCTGCCGGTGCACTTCTTGGTGCTGGGCCTTGCTATCCAGGGCGAGGCGGCGCTCGACGGCGCTTTGATCTGGACGGAACAGCCGTTGGTCAAGCTGGCCGAAGCCGGGTTGATCGTATTGCTGGCGGCGCACCTGACCGGCGGCGTGCGCCTGTTGGCACTGGAATTTCTGCCCTGGCGCGATTGGCAGAAGACGCTTGCGGCGTTGGCGGGCGGCGTCAGCCTCGCCGTCGGCCTGTTGTTCCTGGTCAATGCCTTTTGAATTTTTACTGATCCCCGGTGGTGCGTTCCTGGCGGCCCTGGTTGTCGGGGCGGCCGGATTCGGCGACGGCCTGATCGTGGCGGCTATTTGGCTGCATGTCCTGTCCCCCGTCGAGGCCGTGCCTCTGGTGGTGGCGTCGGGCATGGCCATTCACCTGATCGCCCTGGTGCGGTTGCGCGGCGATCTGGATTTTTCCCGCCTGTGGCCGTTCCTGATCGGCGGGATCATTGGTGTGCCGCTTGGGAGCATGTTGCTTGGCGTCATTCAACCGGAGCTGTTCCGGACAGGTGTCGGTGTGTTTCTGGTCTTTTATGGCGCGGTCTTCCTGCTCTTTCCGATGCGCTCACAGGTAACGGGCGGCGGCATGACGGCGGACGGGGCGGTGGGCGCGACCGGCGGATTTCTGGGCGGCCTGGCCGGGTTGTCGGGTATCGTGCCCGGCGTCTGGGTTTACCTCAGGGGCTGGCCCCGGGCCGAGCAGCGCGGCGTGTTTCAGCCCTATATCCTGGCCATGCACACCATGGCGCTGGGCTGGCTGGCGGCGGGCGGGCTGGTCGATGCGCGGACCGGGATCAATTTTCTCTGGTGCTTGCCGGCCATCGCCGCCGGGATGTGGCTTGGCCTAAAAGTTTACGGCGGCTTGGATGAGCGGCAGTTTCAACGTATCGTTCTGGGGCTGCTTTTGGTGCTGGGCGTAACCCTGCTGGTTTAAACGGGCGGGGAACAGGAAACGGGACGGAAACCATGGACGTCGATCTGGAAGCCATCGAGGAAACGGCGAAGCTGCTTTATATCCGGGCGCTGAAAGTGTTGCCCGACGATATCAAGGAGGGCTTTCAGCGTCTTGATGCCAGCGAGACCGACGCCACCGGCAAGTCCATTTTGGCGACCATGATCCAGAATATCGACGTCGCCGAGGACACCGATAATTTGCTGTGCCAGGACACCGGCATCCCGATCTACAACGTCACCATCGGGCGCGGCGTCGCGGTCGATGGCATCGACCTCAAGGCCGCCATCAAAAAGGGCTGCGAACGGGCGACGACGGAATACCCGTTACGATCGTCCGTCGTGCATCCGGTAACGCGGGAGAACGAACATACCTCCTGCGGGCGAAGGGTGCCGGTCATCAACGTGGATTTCTCGGATCATGCCGATGAATTGGTGATCGAGATGATCCCCAAGGGCTCCGGCTCGGAAAACGGATCGTTCCTGAAAATGTGCATCCCCGCCGAAGGCGTGAACGGGGTCAAAACCTTCGTCATCGACCGTGTGCTGGAAGCCGGCGGCAAGGTCTGCCCGCCGACCATCGTCGGTGTCGGCGTCGGCGGCACGGCAGACCTGTGCACGAAACTGGCGAAGGTCGCGGCCACGCGGGCGCTGGGCTCGGTGTGTGACGACCCGGAAGGCGCCAAGCTGGAAACGCAACTCAGCGCGGCGGTCAACACCCTCGGTATCGGGCCACAGGGGCTGGGTGGGGATTCGACGGCGTTTGCCGTACACGTGGAAACGGCGGCGACCCACATCACCATGAACCCGGTGGCGGTCAACATCCAGTGCCATTCGGCCAGGCGGGCCAAGGCGACGTTTACGCCGACAGGCGTCGAGATCGGGTTTTAGGAGAGGCGTCATGGCGGAACACGAATTTCATATGCCGGTCACGGAAGACGATGTTCGCAAGCTCAAAGCCGGCGATCATGTGGTGCTGCAGGACATGTTGTTCGGCATCCGCGATGCGACGCTGATCCACATGTTCGATAAGGCCCGCGAAACCCGGCTTGATTTGAACGGGCATGCCGTCATCCACACCGCGCCCAACGTGAAAAAGGTGCCGGTCAGCAATTCCTGCCCCGTCGGGTACGACTCGGTATGTATCGGCACGACGACCAGCGCCCGCATGGAGCGATTTACCCGCCCCTTGATGGAGCAGAACGGCGTTCGCATGATTATCGGCAAGGGTGGATTGGGCGACGACAGCCTGCAGGCGTTCGAGGAATTGGGCGGGGTGTATCTGGCTATCATCGGTGGCACGGCGGCAATGGAAACCACCTGGATCGAACGGATTCTCGACGTCGATATGGACGACCTCAACCCGGAAAGCCTGTGGCAGTTTGAAATCAAGGACTTCGGGCCGCTGCTGGTGGCCATGGATGCCCACGGCAACAGCCTCTATGACACGGTCCGCGGCGATGCCGAAGGCAAACGCGCACAGGCGCTCGCCGCTATGGGTGTCGACAGTTGAGCGACGCCGCGGTCATCGAAACCATCGAAACCGATGTGCTGATCCTGGGCTCCGGCGGGGCCGGGCTGTTCGCGGCCCTGCACGTCAATGACGCCGCGCCGGAGCTCGCGGTCACCGTCGCGGTCAAGGGATTGTTGGGCAAATGCGGCTGCACCCGCATGGTGCAGGGCGGCTACAACGTGGCCCTGGCGCCGGGCGATTCCGTCGAGCGCCATTTCATGGACACCATCGAAGGCGGCAAGTGGCTCAACGATCAGGAGTTGTCCTGGACGCTGGTCGAGGTTGCGCAAGAGCGCATCCGCGAGCTGGAAAACGAACTGGGCTGTTTCTTCGACCGCAACGAAGACGGCTCCGTGCACCAGAAGGCTTTCGCCGGGCAGACTTTTGACCGCACCGTGCACAAGGGCGACCTGACGGGGATCGAAATCATCAACCGGCTGGCCGAACAGGTGTGGTCGCGGGGGTTGAGCCGGATGGAAGACCATCGCGCGGTGGAACTGATTCCCGCAGGGGATGGCAGCAGCATCGCAGGCGTCTTGATGATCGACATGCGCACCGGCGGCTTCAAACTGGTCCGGGCGCGGGCCGTGCTGCTGGCGACCGGCGGCGGGCCGACCATGTACCGCTATCACACGCCGTCCGGTGACAAGACCACCGACGGCATGGCGATGGCGTTGCGCGCCGGGCTGGCGTTACGCGATATGGAAATGGTGCAGTTCCACCCGACCGGCTTGCTGGCCGGGGAGGAAACCCGGATGACCGGGACGGTGCTGGAAGAGGGCCTGCGCGGTTATGGCGCGTATCTTCTCGACGGCGACGGTGCGCGGTTCATGGATAAATATGATGAGCGCGGCGAACGGGCGACCCGCGACATCGTCAGCCGCGCGATGTTCGAGGAAATGCGTCTGGGCAAGGTCGGTCCTCTTGGGGGGTTATTTCTTTCCATGGCGCATCTGGACGAGGCCGAGGTCCGACGCCAGTTTAAGGGCATGGTGGAGCGTTGCGCCGATTGCGGTTTTGACCTCGCCGGCGACAAGGTCGAGGTGGTGCCGACGGCGCACTACATGATGGGTGGGGTCGAATTCGCCGTAGACGGCAGCACCGAACTGGATGGCCTGTTTGCCGCCGGCGAGGATACCGGCGGTGTGCACGGGGCCAATCGCTTAGGCGGCAACGGGGTCGCCAATTCCACCGTGTACGGCGGTATTGCTGGCGACACCATGGCCGCGTGGCTGAAGGACGGCGGCGCGCAGAAGGCGTTGCGCGATCCGGATTCCGCTGCTGTCGAGGCCGCTGTCGAGCGCTGCCGGATTCCGCTGTCCCGGCCGCCGGGCGACCTGGAGGATATCCGCACCCGGCTCGCCGATATCATGTGGGACGACGTCGGCATCATCCGCGACGCCGACACGCTTGCCCGCGCCGCCACGGCCCTGACGGCGCTGGAGAATGATCTGGACGCTATTGGTGTCGATGGCGGCAACCTGGCCTATAACCTGACCTGGCACGACTGGATGAACCTGAAAAACCTGATTCTGGTATCGCGCACGATCACCGCAGCCGCCTTGGCCCGCGACGATTCCCGGGGTGCACACTACCGCGCCGATTTCCCGGAAACCCGTAATCTTGAGATGTCCACCTTTACCCGCGTGCGCATCAAGGGCGATGCCATCGAAACGACGGCCGAGCCGGTCAACTTTACCCGCGTCAGGCCGGGGGAAACGCTGCTTGGGGAATAGACGTCTGTGGACACTGGACGTGGTGAGACCCAAATACAGGAAACGCCGAGGACAGGGACGGAGGGAAACGTCATGATTAAAGGCCTTCACCACAACGCCTACCGCTGCCGGGATTCTGAAGAAACCCGCAAGTTCTATGAAGACTTTATCGGCTTGCCATTGGTCGGCTCGCTGGCAATCAACGAGACCAAGACCGGGCGGGAAACCGGGGTTCTACATACGTTTTATCAAATGGACGACGGCTCCTGCCTGGCCTTCTTTGAAGCCCCGGACCAGCCTTTCGAATTCAAGGAACAGCACGATTTTGACCTGCATATCGCGCTCGAGGTGACGCCGGAGGATTTGCAGGCGATGTTCGCCAGGGGTAAGGCCGAAGGCATCGAAACCCGCGGCATCGCCGATCATCAGTTTGTCCATTCCATTTATTTCCGGGATCCCAACGGCTACGTCATCGAATTGACGGCGAAGACGGACAACCACGATTCCTTTCTCGATCCGGCAACCAACAACGCGCGCGGCATTCTCGACGACTGGCAAGCGGCGAAGACAGGCAACTGAATTGCTAAGAAACGTAAGCGGCGCCGTCTTCGCCGTGATAAAAGCCGTTTGAGAACGGCGCGAAATGGACAGAATCCGCCAGTTTTCTCTGACCTTCTGCGGCGGATGTTTCGCCGTCCAGGACATCGCGGAAGGTTTGTCCGATCGCGACCATGTCGATGGCATGGGGCGATATCCTGAAGGCCTGAATGCCTATTTCCCGGAGGCTCTCGAGCTCATCCATCAGGTTGCAGACCGTATGGGACAGGGTCTGGCAACCGTTAACGGAAAGGAAATCCTCGCCGTCCAGGGTTTCGACGCTCATGCCGTTGGCGTCTTCGGCGCAGACGAACTGGCATTTCGATTTGTGCAGACCGTGGGCGCGGGCATGATAACACCGCGCGGAAATTGCCAGCGCCATGCGCCCGAAAATTTGTACTTCCAGTTCGACAGTTGCGGATTTGGCCAACGCGGCTAAGGACTCCGACGGCAATTCCCAGGGCAGCGATACCCTGACCGCCCCCTGGTTGGCGAGGTATTCCAACGTGCCTTCGTTATAGACGTTGACGAAGGGGCCGATCACGTGCGGGCGTCCCGTCAACAAGGCGGCGGTGCCGATGTCATTGGCTTCGATCAATAGATCGGTGGTTTCAGGCAGATTAATGACGTGTTCCATCTCCGGCTCGCTCATGATCAGGGCCAGGGTCGAGAGGATGACCTGCTTTCCCCCGCGCTGGAGCCGTTCCACGACCTCCGTTAAATACGGGGCGAAAAAGGGCGCCCGCTTGGAACACACCACTTCGCCGACATAGACGGTATCGAAGCAGGATTCGTCGGCGATACGGAAATAGAAATCGCGTTTTTTCTCGGCGTCCCAATGAAACAGCAACGGACCCAGGGAAAGTGTTTCGGTCACGTCGGCCTCCGATCAATGCCAGATTTTTTCATAGGCGCCCGTGGTGTCGCGTCCGCCTTCGGTCATGGCGTCCAATTCGCCGGCGGCGACTTTTTCGCCCCGGCCCGCGGCATCGACAGCGTTGCGGAATGTCTTTACCACCTGGCTGACGTAGGCGCGGCCGCGTTGACGCCCTTCGATTTTCAAGGCCGAGACTCCTGCCTCCGCCAATTCGGAGAGGAGCCCCAATACGTTGAGGGAGGCCGGTTCTTCAAACAAATAAGACGCCTGGCCTTCGGTTACGAAGCGGCCCTTGCACAATGTGGGATACCCCGCAGCCTCGTCTTCGGAGAAGATATTAAGGGTGAAATCGCCTAGCCTGGAGATCAGCTTGCCGTCACGTTTTTCGTAACCAACATGACTTGCCGGTGAACACACGCCATCGGTGTTGGGGGACTGTCCGGTCACATAGGACGAAAGAGAACACCGGCCCTCGGCCATCACGCACATCCCGCCGAAGGCGAAGACTTCGGTCTCGACCGGTATCCGGGCATTGAGGGCGGCGATTTCCTTGACCGTCAAAACCCTCGGCAGAACCACCCGCTTGACCCCGAAGGCTTTGTGATAAAATCCGATGGCTTCCGGGTTTGAGGCCGATGCCTGAACCGACAGGTGGCGGCGTAACCGGGGTTGGGATCGCTGGGCATAATCCAACAGGCCGATGTCGGCGAGAATGACGGCGTCCGCGCCCAATGCTGCCGCATCGTCAATGGCCGTGCGCCATGGGTCCGGGTTTCCGGCTCTGGCGTACGTGTTAATGGCGATAAAAACCCCGCATCCGTGTTCGTGGGCATAGGCGATGCCGTCTTTCATTTGCGGACGGGTAAAATTCAGGCCGGGAAAGTTACGGGCGTTGGTATCGTCCGCGAAGCCGGCATAAACTACGTCTGCTCCGGCATCGACCGCCGCTTTCAGGCTGGCCGGGTTTCCCGCCGGGCAGACCAGTTCCAGTGCCGCGGTCATCAGGATTGTACCTTCGCCGGGTGCATGCGCCGGGTGTGGGGCTTTGGAGCCTGTTCGCGTTGCAGTTTTTCCACCGCCTCCCGGAGCGTTCTGATTTCGGCGCCCTGGGCCTTGCAGTGCTCGGCGACTGGGGCGGTTAGGGTATTTCTCAGGCTTTTAAGGTCGTGTTCCATGCGGGTAAGAACACGCAACGCCCCGCCGGCCACCAGCTTCGCCGGTTTGCTTAACGGCCCGAAGAGCGATGCCAGATCATCGAGGAGATCAATGCCCGCGCCATCAACGGCGTTGCGTAGCGTGACGACGGCTTCCATGTCGCCTTCAACCATGAGGTCGCGCGAGAAAAACAGGGCATCGCCATCAAGCCGGCCTTCGAGCAGTCGCGTCAATGTTGCCAGCGGCCCCTGGATCGTTGCCGTTGGCCTCATGTCGACGGACGCGTCCGCTGACACGTCTGGGGCCGTGCCCTTGGCGATGGCTTTTAAGCGCGGCGCTTTAGATAGCCTGAGCAGAAATCCGAAAGGCAAATCCACCGGGTCGATGAGGAAAACGGTTCCCTCCATGTCTGTGAAGTGTGCGAACAGATCGGGGTGCCGCCGGCTGAGGACGGTCATGGCGGCATCGAGGAAAGGTTGCAACAAGATCGGTGGCAGCGGCCTGAGCGCGATGCCGGCCAGTAATGCGGGCGTCAGCGGCGGATATTTATGGGCCGGGTCGGGCATGACAGGCAAACTTCCCCTCCTTGGAAAGGCCCTCCTTCCCAAGACAGCCGCCATGCTGGCACATTGCCGGCGGGTCGCCCTTGATTTTTGTCAAACCTAGGCTTGAACCTGTTTCAGATCCCGCCAGCGGGTCGTGTAGCACGGGCTTTTGTTTCCCTGTTTCATGGCCCAGGGCCGTTGCAGGCCGGTGGCGGCGAAGCGCACGGTGTCACGCCCCCAGGCCGCGTTGAGGCGGTCCATGGTCTGCATCAGGGCGCGGGTGCGGGCCGGGTCCGCGCCGGGTCCGGAATCAAACCGGGAAAACAGGCTGCGTTGCGCGTGCCCGGCGTCTTCCAGGGCATCCAGGAAGACACCGGTTTTCTGATAGGCCAGCCCCGGCTTGAAAATGCTTTTCAGGCAGCGCCCGGCGGCGCCGATCATTTCGGCGGTGTCGGTGGTGGCCTCCGGAAACACGAAGCTTGCAGCATTGGCATAGCGTTCCCGGGCGGCATCGAAGGGGCTGGTGCGCAGGCTGACGGTGAGTTTGTTGGCGGCCAGTCCCTGGCGGCGGAGTTTCTCGGCGGCGCGGCTGGCATAGGTGGCCACCGCGGCCTCGATATGGCCGAAATCCCGGACCCGTTTTCCGAAACCCCGCGACACCATGATCCCCTTTTGCTGCGGCGTGGCCGCCTCAAGGCTCAGGCACGGCGTGCCGCGCAGTTCCAGCACGGTGCGCTCGACGACGACGCTGAACCGTGCACGGATGAATTTCGGATCGGCCCGCTTGAGGTCCAACGCGGTAACGATGCCTAAGGTTTCCAGCCGCGCCGCCAACCTGCGGCCGATGCCCCACACATCCCCGGTCTCGATCCTCCCGAGAAGTTCGTCGTCGGCGTCATCGCCGGGCATGACGAAGACGCCGCCCAGGGCGGGGTTTTTCTTAGCCATGCGGTTGGCGATCTTGGCCAGCGTTTTGGTGGCGCCGACGCCGACGGACACCGGCAGCCCGGTCCAGCGGAGAACCGTGTCCCGGATGTCGTGTCCGTAGGCCTCCGGGTCGGCAAAGCCGCTCAGGTCGAGGAAGGATTCATCGATGCTGTAGACCTCGAGATACGGCGTGAAGCGCTTCAGCACCGAGACCACGCGCGCCGACATGTCGCCGTAAAGCGCGTAGTTCGACGAATAGATTTGCACCTTCTGGCGTTTCAGTGAGTCCCGTACCTTATGCACGGCCACCCCCATGGCAATGCCCAGCGCCTTGGCTTCGTCGGAGCGCGCGATGATGCAGCCGTCGTTGTTGGACAGCACCACCATCGGGCGGCTTTCGAGCCGGGGATCGAACAGCCGTTCGCACGAGGCATAGAAGTTGTTCACGTCGACGAGAGCGATGCGTTGTGCGGGTGTGGCAATACGCTGCGTAGGCGGGCGGCCCTCAGACAAAGGAATGGATGACATGACGCACCACGCCCCAGATCTGCAAGTCCTGTCCGTCGCCGATCTCGATGGGCCGGTAGCGGGGGTTTTCCGGCATCAGCCGAACCTTCCCGCGCCGGCGCGACAGGCGTTTGACGGTCAATTCCTCGTCCAGAACGGCGATGACGATGCGCCCGTCGATGGGCGGCACGGAACGGTCGACGATGAGCAAATCGCCGGAATGAATGCCCACCCCGGTCATGGAATCACCAAGCACCCGCAAAAAGAACGTTGCCGCCGGACGCCGGATCAGGTGTTCGTTGAGGTCAAGCGCGCCTTCCAGGTAATCGTCTGCGGGGGATGGAAAGCCGGCCTGCACCGCTGCCCCGAAAAACGGCAGCGCCAGGGCGGACGGCCGCTCAACGGCGGGGACAGGGGTATCGTCGGCGGGTCCGGGGGCGGGCGCGGTCCGGCCGGTTCTGACAACATGGGATGACATGCGCCTATCATGGGCTTGCGGTTGCGCCGGGTCAATGTTCTTTTTTTGTTCTTTTCTTGTTGATTTTTGGCGCTTGATTGGGTTGCCTTGCAAACTTGACCAAAGACAAGATTTCGCTGGCGCGGCAATGCTAACGTCTATGGTATCCAGGGTTCTACGACGACATTGCCGAGAGGAAAGGGAGGATTTTATGACGGACAAAGATATCGGTTATGATCCGGACATTTTGATGGGCGCGTGTATTCAGGCGGCGGCAACGGTGCTGGCGGCGAAGGATCCGGCAAATGCAGCCGACCCGGTGGAAATCGCCCGGCTGGCGGCGGAAATTCGCGACGAGGCCCTGGTCCAGATGTAAGGTCCGGATGTAACCGGGGGCGGTTGGTTTATTCGGCGCAGATTTTATTGCGCAGCCACTGGCACAGTTGGAAGCCGATTTCCTGCTGTTTGGGGTCGTCGGATTTCTGCAGGTCGGCCAGTTTCCCCGCCAGATCATTGATGATGTCGCGGTAGTTGTTGGCGGTCTGGGTTTCAATCATCAGGTCTTTGGTCAGTTTCTGCACTTCGATGGTCAGGTCGCGGCCTTGATGATCGACGATCATATTGGCGGCCGGCTTGGCCAGGTTTTCGCGGATGTATTTCACCCGGTCCAGAATCTCGGGGTCGCTGAGATCCAGGGACGGGGACATGCATTTTACTTTTTCGAAATCCACTTCCCCTTCGAAGGTTGGAATATCGGCAGCCGACAGCCGTTCGTTTAATTCGGAACGTTTCATTCCGAGAAGTTTCGCAGCTTTCGATACGCTGATGCCGTTATCCATGGTGATCCCACCCCTAAAAGTTTTCCCTAAAAAACCAAGGGATATTCTAAACTGAAAAAAATGCTCCTGGGTAGCGGATTCTTTTTTATGGATCTGGATATCAGGCCAGCTTTTGGGCGCCTTCGGGGGGACGGACATGAAAGGTATTCAGGGTCATGCTTATGATCGTTCAGCGGTATAAAATTAAGGTTCTGATGTTCCAGTTTTTTTTAATACGTATTTTTGTTTGTGCTGATTTTGTAAAAAGTAATCGGTTCATCTTTTGTTCTAAATTTTGTAACGACTTGGTCATAGTTTATAGGAATTCTAAAATACTAAGTAGTTGAAAACATTGAATTTTTAAGCGTTTTTTGTGCTGATTTGTACCAAATTTCAACCCCAAAAAACCCTTTATTTACAATCGAATACCCGCAAAGTCATACTTATGATCGTGTAATACCCGCACAGCACCGTCAGCTCGATCACGCCATCCTGCCCGATGGCGGCAATGGCGGCCTCGTAGGTTTCATCACCGACGTGGTGGATTTCGTGCAGTTCCCGGCAGAAGGCATGCACGGCACTTTCCGCGTCGCTTGAAAAATCCGGCGGCCGGTTTTCGGCGATGGCGTTGATCACGCCCTGGCTCAAGCCTTCCTTCTCGGCGATCGGGGCATGGGCATTCCATTCGTATTCCGCGCCCCAAAAGCGTGCTGCGGTCAAAATCGCCAGTTCCCTTAAATGTCCCGGCAGGACGCCGTCAAAACGCAGATGGATGCCCATGGCCTGGACATGGTCGCAGGCGCCGGGGTGATGCAAAAGGGCGGCGAAGGGACCCCGCACCCCGCCCCTGGGGCCGCTCGTGATGTTGTCATGGACCCGTTGTTGTTCGAGCGTCAGGGCGGCGGGGTCGAGGTCTGGCAAGCGTGGCATGGGTTGGTTCCTTGAATGAGGGAGCAGGGTGTCGGGGAGGGCGGGGCTTAACCCACCTTGAGGCCGCGCCCGCCGTCTACGGGGAGCGCTACGCCGGTGATGAATTTTGCTTCGTCGGAGGCGAGAAACAGGGACGCATGGGCGACATCCCAGGCATCGCCCATTTTCCCCAACAGCGGAATCTTGGCATCGCGTTCGGCGGCGACATCGGCGCGCGGGCGGCCCCAGGCCTCGGCCCGGCGGTCGACGGCCATGGGGGTGTCCATCAGGCCGGGCAGGATAACGTTGGCGCGGATGCCGTATTCGGCGTTCTGGATGGCGAATTGCTGAGTCAGGGCGATCATCGCCGACTTGGTCGCCTTGTAGCTCACCCAGGGGTAGTTTTCCCAGGCGGCCATGGAGGAAATGCTGACGATGGCGCCGCTTTTCTGTTCGCGCATCACCGGAATGGTGTGTTTGCAGGCATAGACCATGGAGCGCAGGTTTACGGCGACGATTTTATCGAAGGCCTCGGTGGTGATTTCGGTCACCGGCGCATCGCCGCCTTCGACGCTGATGCCGACGTTGTTGTGCAGGATGTCGATGCGGCCCCAGTGATCCGTGCAGGCCTCCACGGCGGCTTTGACCTCATCTTCGCTGGTCACGTCGGCGGCAACGGCTTGGGCTTCGCCGCCTTCGTCGCGGATCAGGCGTGCGGTTTCCTCGGCCGAGTCCAGGTGCCGGTCGACGCACAGAACGCGGGCTCCTTCGCGGGCAAACAGCAAGGAGACGGCGCGGCCGTTGCCGACGGCCGGGGTTTCGCCGGGGGCTTGTCCGGCACCGAAAATCAGGGCGGTTTTATCTTTCAGGCGCATAGTCATTTCCGATCGTTTTGTGATGTGGAGAGGTCCGCCCCGGCGGTATCACTGGCCGGGACCAGGAGTAAAAATCACGGCGTCAGGTTTTTCGTTTGCCCCATTTTTCCTTCAACGGCGCAAGATCGAAGAATTCCGTTTCTTCATCGCCGGCGAGATCCTTCAGGGCCTGTTCGGCGGCCTGAAGGATTGTGCTGTTGGCTTCGTCGATGGCGGTGTTGATCTCTCCGGTAGCCTTTGCGGAGGCTTTCTTCATGAACAGAGCGGCGTCTTCCGAGGCTTCCTGGATTTTCCGGGTTGCCTCCGCCGTCGCCCGATGGACCATGTCGGCGGCGAGGGCCAGCGCCTTGATGACGCCCGCAGACGCCAGGCGGGCCTGTTGCAATTCGGAGTCGTTCCAGCTCTCGTCGTCGGACGGTTTCGGGAATCTTGCGGCCGCTTCTTTCCCGGCGTCGGCGACTTGTTGCGCGGCATCGCGTTCCAGGTCCGTCAGTTTCCTGTTTTCGGATTCGGCGATCCGGTTGAATTTGAAGGCCGTGGAATCGGCGTCTTCGGCCAGGGCTTTCAAGGAGTCCTCAATTTTTTTGTTGAGCAGGTTCAGGGCCTTGTTAGCGTCTTCGATGATCCTGTTCGCGGCCCGGGCATTGTCCTTCTCACTGGCGTCGCCCTTGCCGTCACGGATCAGATCGCTGGCGGCGCGAAGCGATTCTTTTTTCAGATTTTCCACGGACTTGGAGGTTTCCGCTTGCAGCCTGACCGAGACGGACTGAGCTTCGGCGTGAATTCGTGAAACCACCGCCTCGGCGTCTTCCCGGATTTTCCCCGCCGTCGCGGCGATGTCCTCGGCAAGCTCCTTCGCCGCAGCATCGGCCCCCTGGGCCGGGTCGGCTTCGATCAGGCCGTGCAGCCTTGACAGAGATCGGACGTGATCATCGAAATCGTTCATATTTGAACTGGCCGCCGCTCTGCTCGCCGGAGCGGCATTCGGTCTCCCCTGATTTAAAACGGAGTATAAACCAATTGTCTAAGAAGACGAATCGGATATGAAAAATAAGGATATCGAAAGTTCAGGGGCGTAAAATCAGAAGCTTGATGATGTCCTTGAACACGAAGCGGTCTTCCACAAGGGTCAGTCCGGCATCGGGAACATAGCGTTCCGTTTGGCGGTCAAATGTCGCTCCGTACATGAAGCGGACCCAGGGCGCCCATAAGCGCATGGTGAACCGGGTCAAAGGTTTTTCCGACAGTTGGTATTCCAGAATACGGATTTCGCCGTCCGGCTTGCACAATCGTTTCAATTCCCGAAGGGCCGGCAACTGGTCCTCGTCGTCGAGAACGCAAAACAGGAAGGTGGCGATAATGAAATCGAAGCAGCTGTCTTCCAGGCCGGTCGCGGCCACGTCCTTTTCCAGAAGCTGACAAGAAACGCCCAGGGGTTTTTTGCGTTTTTCAGCGCGGGCCAGCATGGCGGGGCTGAGGTCGATGCCGGTGACGGTTGCGCCCGGCGGATAGAAGGCCATGTTGCGCCCGGTGCCGACGCCGGCGTCTAGGATATTACCGCCGGTGCTTTCGAAAAGAAGGTGGCGGATTGGACGATAACGCCTGTATTCAAAGGGCAGGTCCAACAGATCGTAGACCCGGGCAATCGCTGTGTAGGGACGGTTTGAAGGCATGACCGGGGAATTCTACCACGGGTTCCGTGCCGTTCCCATGTGCGATGAGTTTATATCGCTTCGCCGCCACCGGCGGTCAGTCCGCGCGTGTGGCCGGCGATGATGCGCTCCTCATCGCTTGGAATCACCCATGCCGAAACCCGGCATGCCGCCGTCGAGATCATCGACCCACCGGCCCGGTTGGCGTCCGCGTCCGGTTCCAGGCCCAGCCACGTAGCCCCCTCCATGACCGTTTGACGCACGGACGCCGCATTCTCGCCGATGCCGCCCGAGAAGACGAGCGCGTCCAACCCGCCGAGCGCCGCGGCAAGGGAGCCCAGCTCCCGGCAAATACGGTAACAGAAGAAGTCGATCGCCGTTCGAGCCGTGGGTTCTGGACTGTCGAGAAGGGTGCGCATGTCCGCGTCGATCCCGGACAGTCCGAGCAGCCCCGATTGTTCGTAGATAAGCGCCGACAGACCTTCGATATCCAGGCCCTCGGCGCGGGCGACATGGAGTAACGCGCCCGGGTCGACGGCGCCGCTCCGCGTGCCCATGGGAAGGCCGTCGACGGTGGAAAAGCCCATCGTCGCGGCGATGCTCCGGCCATCCAGGACGGCGCACATGGAAGCCCCGTTGCCGAGGTGCGCCAGCACCAGGCGTTTCGGAATTTCCCGGCCGGTTGTCCCGCGCCAAGAATCCATGACCGATTCGAAGGCCAGGCCATGAAAGCCATACCGGCGGACGCCGTCTTCCCAGTAGCGCGCAGGCAGCCCCGTTTGCCGCGCCAGCGCGGGCTGGGCCGCGTGGAACGCGGTGTCGAAACAGGCCACTTGCGGAATACCCAGTCTTTCCTGGACGGCCCGGATGGCGGCCACGTTGTGCGGTTGATGATGGGGGGCGAGGAAAGAGAATCCATCCAGCCGCTCCATGATCTCCGGCGTAACCAGGACGGGTTCGGAAAAAACGTCGCTGCCATGGACGACCCGGTGGCCGGCGGCGACCAGGTCCGGGGCGTCCGGGTTATTGTCCAGCCAGCCGAACAACAGGCCGATGGCCTCGTCATGGTTCGCCGCTTGGGGGGCGTCGTCGTTAAAAAGCGTATCACCGTTGGCGTCGGCGACTCGGAACCGGCTATTACGGGCTATGCCTTCGATGGCCCCCCTGAAAACGGGCGTATCCCGGCCCCCCCCGTTTGGACGGGTCGCCGGGAACACGGCGAACTTGATGCTCGAGGAACCGGCGTTCAGAACAAGGATGCTTTCAGCCATGGCTGTTTCCGGTCCTTGTCCTGCCTCGGCCCGAATGGGTTAAAGGGGTTCCTGCGGTTTCATGTCGCCCGGATCGATGCCCGCGACCACGTTCGGCGCCGTCATGGCATCACGGCGGAAGGGTTCGCCCAGTTCCTGGTTGAGAACAACCTCGATGAAGGTGGTGACGCCCTTATTCTGAGCCTCGCAGCTTTCCTTCAAGGCGTCGGTCAGCTCCTGTTGTGTTTTCACCTGCACCCCCTTCAGGCCGCATCCTTCGGCAACCTTGGCGTAACTCAAACCCGGGTTCAGTTCGGTGCCGACGAAATTGTTGTCGTACCACAACGTGGTGTTGCGCTTTTCCGCGCCCCACTGGAAATTGCGGAAGATGACCATGGTGATGGCCGGCCATTCGTCTCGCCCGCACGACGTCATTTCGTTCATCGAAATGCCGAACGCGCCGTCGCCGGCAAAACCGACCACGGGCACGTCCGGGCAGCCGATCTTGGCGCCGAGAATGGACGGGAAGCCGTACCCGCATGGACCGAACAGCCCCGGCGACATGTACTTGCGGCCTTCTTCGAAGGCCGGGTAGGCGTTGCCGATGGCGCAGTTGTTGCCGATGTCGCTGGAAATAATGGCGTCCTTCGGGAGACCGGCCTGAATGGCGCGCCATGCCTGGCGTGGAGACATCAGGTCCTTGTCCCGCTCGCGGGAATCCTCGTTCCAGCTCGTTCCGGGATCGTCGTCTTCGTGGTCCAGGCTGGACAGCGTTTGCAGCCAGGCGGACTTGGTCTGATGGATCAGGGCCTTGCGCTCTTCGCGGCCCGCGTCGCCGGCGGAAGACGAAAGCTGTTCCAGAATCTGCGTCGCCACCATTTTGGCGTCGCCGCAAATGCCGACCGATACTTTTTTCGTCAGGCCGATCCGGTCGGCGTTGATGTCGACCTGGATGATCTTGGCGTCCTTGGGCCAGTAATCGATGCCGTAACCCGGCAGGGTCGAGAACGGGTTGAGCCGTGTTCCCAGCGCCAGGACCACATCGGCCTGGGCGATCAATTCCATCGCCGCCTTGGAGCCGTTGTATCCCAACGGCCCACAAGCCAGGGGGTGGCTGCCGGGGAAGCTGTCATTGTGTTGGTAGCCGTTGCATACCGGGGAATCCAGCCGTTCCGCCAGGGCCTGGCATTCGGGGATGGCGTTGCCGATGACGACGCCGGCGCCCGAAAGAATGACCGGGGATTTGGCTTCGGACAGCAATTCGGCGGCCTTGGCAATGGCCTCGGCGCCACCGGCGGGACGCTCCAGGCGCACGATCTGCGGCAGGTCGATGTCGATCACCTGCGTCCACAAATCCCGGGGGACATTGATCTGCGCCGGGGCCGATCCACGGTAGGCCTTTTCGATGACGCGGTTCAGGACTTCCGCCATGCGGGACGCGTCGCGGACCTCTTCCTGATAGCAGACCATGTCCTTGAACAGGGCCATTTGCTCGACTTCCTGGAAGCCGCCCTGGCCGATGGTTTTGTTGGCGTCCTGCGGCGTTACCAGCAGCATCGGCGTATGGTTCCTGTAGGCGGTTTTGATTGGCGTCACGAAGCCGGTGATGCCGGGGCCGTTTTGGGCGATGGCCATTCCCATTTTTCCGGTGGCGCGGGTATAGCCGTCACAAATCAGGCCGCCGTTGGTTTCGTGCGCTACATCCCAAAAGGTAATACCGGCTTTCGGGAAAAGATCGGAAATCGGCATGAAGGCCGAGCCGATGATGCCAAACGCATGTTCGATGCCATGCATTTGCAGGACCTTCACAAAGGCCTCTTCCGTTGTCATTTTCATTTTTGTGTTTCCTCTCCTGGGTGTCGCTTTGTTGGGAGATTAAGAGGTTTGCCCGGACCGGACAAGCTGGAACACCGGGCCGCCGGGAAGGCGTGACCGGGACAACCGCGCCTGTCATAATCCTCCCCAATAAATGCCCTGAATCTTTCCGGAGGATCCCCCATGCAATACACCGCCAATTCGCTTGAAAATCACTGGATGCCGTTTACCGCCAACCGGGATTTCAAGGGTGACCCCCGCCTCGTGGTCAAGGGGGAGGGCGTCTTCTACTGGGACCACAAGGGCGGCAAGGTGCTGGATGGCTCGTCGGGCCTGTTCTGCGCCGCAGCCGGCCACGGACGCCCGGAAATCGCCGACGCCGTTCACAAACAGCTCCTCGAAAATGACTTCGCGCCGCCGTTCCAGATGGGCCATCCGGGATCGTTCGAGCTTGCCCAGAAGGTTGCCCGTCTGACACCGGACGGCATCGATCACGTGTTCTTCACCAATTCCGGCTCCGAAGCCGTCGACACGGCGCTGAAAATCGCCATGGCCTATCACCGCGCCAAGGGAGAGGGCCAGCGGACCCGCTTCGTATCGCGCGAGCGGGCCTATCACGGCGTTAATATCGGCGGCACATCTTTGGCCGGCATGGTCAAGAACCGCGAGACGTTTTCCGGCCTGATGCCGGGCATTGTCCACATGCGCCATACCTGGCTGGAAGAAAACCGTTTCGCCAAGGGCCAACCGGAACACGGTGCCTATCTGGCGGACGATCTTCAGCGCGCGGCGGAGACCCATGGCGGATCGACCATCGCGGCGTGCTTCGTCGAGCCTATTGCCGGGTCCACCGGCGTTTTGGTGCCGCCGGTTGGGTATCTGGAACGGTTGCGCGAAATTTGCGACGCGCACGGCATCCTGCTGGTGTTCGATGAGGTTATCTGCGGCTTCGGGCGCACCGGCCAGGCGTTCGCCGCGCAATCCTTCGGTGTCACGCCGGACATCATCACCATGGCCAAGGCGCTGACCAACGGCGCCGTGCCGATGGCCGCCGTCGCCGTCCGGGACGAGATTTACGAAACCGTGGTGGGGGCGTCGCCCGACAACACCATCGAGATGTTCCACGGCTATACCTATTCCGGGCACCCGGTAGCCTGCGCGGCGGGACTGGCGGCGCTGGAAATTTATGAAAAAGAAAACCTGTTTGAACGCGCCGCCGAGTTGTCGCCCTATTTCCTCGATCAGGTGTTCTCGCTCCAGGATATGGACGTGGTTACCGACATCCGGGGCTATGGCCTGATTGCAGGCTTCGACATCGCCACGGGCGCGGCGCCCGGCGCACGCGGCACGCAGATGCAGAAGGATCTGTTCTGGAAGGGCCTGCATGTGAAGTTCACTGCCGACACCGGCATCATCGCGCCACCGTTCATCGCCGAAAAGGAACACATCGACCAGATCATCGGCCTGTTGAAGGAAACCCTGAGCGAGATCGGATGAGGGTGCTCCTGCAACGGACGTCTGAAGCCTCCGTCGCCGTTGATGGGGAAACGCTCGCGGCCATCGGGGCGGGGCTGGTGGTGTTCGTCTGCGCCGAAAAGGGCGATGGCGATGACGCGGTCGACTTCTTCGCGCGCAAGGTCGCCAATATGCGCCTGTTTGCCGATGACGACGGCAAGACCAACCTGTCGGTGCAGGATGTCGGCGGCGAGGCGCTGGTGATCAGCCAGTTTACCCTGGCGGCCGATTGGCGGCGCGGCAACCGGCCCGGCTTTTCCGCCGCCGCCGATCCGGAAACCGGGGAACGGCTGTATGCGCTATTCTGTAAGCGGCTGGCGGAAGAAGGGGTGCCGGTGAAGACCGGCCGCTTCGCCGCGCACATGGACGTGCAATTGGTCAACGACGGTCCGATGACGATCTGGATGGACTCCGGCGAGCGTTAACCGGCCAGCACCAGGATCAGAATCCCGGTGATGATGAAGGCGATGCCGGCGAATTCCAGGCTTTTGATCTTTTCCCGGAAGAAGACGGCGGACGCGATGATGGTGAAAACCAGCTCGATCTGACCCAGGGCCCGCACATAGGCCGCGTTCTGCAAGGTAAACGCCGAAAACCAGCCGATCGACGCCAGCACGCCTGCCACCCCTACAGACAGCGACGGTCGCCAGTGGACGATCACGGCTTTCAACTGATCGCGTTCGCGAACGGCCAGATAGCCTCCCATCATCACCGTTTGCAGGACTACCGAAACGGCGAGGGTAAATGCCGCCTGCATGATGAAGCCGTCCCCGCCCAGCGCCAGCGCGCCGCCCCGGAACAATACCACCGACGCGCCCAGGAACGCGCCACAGGTTAATCCGATCAGGGTCACTTTCTCGCTCAGGCTGGCGATCAGGTTTCGGGCGGTGATTTTGGTTTCCGCCATCGACAACGCCAACACCCCGATCAGGCTGACCAGGATGGCGATCCCGCCGCCGAGGCTGAGCGGATCGCCCAGGATCAAAAAGCCGAGCAGGGCCACCTGTACGGTCTCGGTCTTGGAATAAATGGTGCCGGCGGCGAAGTTGCGGAACGAGAACAGCCAGATCAGCAGGAAGGTAAAAATGATCTGCGCCAGACCGCCCGACAGGCAATACATCAAAAAGGTCGCGTTGACGGCGGGAATGGCGAAGCCGCCGAATTCGTGCAGCCCCCACACGTACAGGACCGCGAACGGCCAGGCATAAAAAAAGCGCACATAGGTAGCGCCCCCCGTCGACAGGCGCGATTTTAAGTGTTTCTGCAACGCCGAGCGCAAATTCTGAAAGAACGCGGCGGCGATGGTGAGGGGAATCCAGAGTTCGAACATTGGCGGCGATTATAACGGTTGCGCCCGGTTCGTCATGCGCGTTCTACTGTCGGAAGCACAAAAAAGGAGGCACGGTGCCTTGAGCGCGACACTTCCGGATAAAGCTCAAGTTGTCGTCATCGGCGGCGGCGTTATCGGCTGTTCGGTCGCCTATCATCTGACCAAGATCGGCTGGTCGGATGTTGTCGTGCTGGAGCGCAAGAAACTGACGTCGGGCACCACCTGGCACGCCGCCGGGCTGATCGGCCAATTGCGCGACAACCGCGACATGACCAAGCTGGCCAAATATACTGCCGAACTGTACGCCGGGCTGGAGGCGGAAACGGGTCAGGCCACCGGCTTCAAGCAGAACGGCTCGCTGTCCATCGCCACCCATGAAGGCCGATTCGAGGACCTCAAGCGCCGCGCCGACATGGCCGGGGTCTTCGGGCTCCAGGTCGATGTGGTGGGGCCGCAAGAATGCAAAGACCTCTACCCCCTGGCCACCGTCGATGACGTGCTGGGCGGCATTTTCGTGCCGTCCGATGGACAGGCCAACCCGACCGACGTCACCATGGCGCTGGCCAAGGGCGCGCGGAACGGCGGCGCGCGATTTTTCGAAGACACCAAGGTCACCGCCATCAACCATTCCGATGGCTGCATCACCGGGGTCGAGACGGATGCGGGCGCCATCGATGCGCCCTTCGTGGTGCTGGCCGCGGGCATGTGGTCGCGCGACATCGCATCGACTGTGGGTGTGGCGGTGCCGCTGCATGCCTGCGAGCATTTCTACATCGTCACCGAACCGTTTGAGGGCGTGAGCCCGAACCTGCCGGTGTTTCGCGATTACGACTCCCAGGCCTACTACAAGGAAGACGCCGGCAAAATTCTCTTAGGAGCCTTCGAGACGGTGGCCAAGCCCTGGGGCATGGAGGGAATCCCGGAAGACTTCTGTTTCGACCAGTTGCCCGATGATTTCGACCACTTCCAGCCGATCCTGGAAATGGCGCTCCGCCGCATGCCGGCGCTGGAACATGCCGGGGTCCAGACCTTTTTCAACGGCCCGGAAAGCTTCACCCCGGACAACCGCTATCACCTGGGCGAGGCGCCGGGGCTGGACGGCCTGTTCGTCGCTGCCGGCCTTAATTCCATCGGCATCCAGTCGGCCGGTGGCGTCGGCCGGGTGCTGGCGGAGTGGATGCGCGACGGTCTGCCGCCCGCCGACCTTTGGACCGTCGATATCCGCCGCAACATGCCGTTCCAGGCCGACTCGGACTATCTGCGCGAACGGGTGTCGGAAACGCTTGGAAGACTCTATGCCGTGCACTGGCCGTTTCATTATCCGAAAACGGCGCGCGGCATGCGCTTGTCGCCTTTCCATGACCGGCTGGCGTCACGGGGGGCGTGCTTTAGCGAGGCGCAGGGCTGGGAGCGTCCCGGTTGGTACGCGCCTAAAGGGGCTACACCTGAATATATCGATAGCTTCACCCGCCAAAACTGGTTCGAGCATTCCGCAAAGGAGCACCGGGCGGTGCGCGATAACGTCGGGTTGTTCGACCAGACGTCGTTTTCCAAGTTCGAGCTTTCCGGTCGTGATGCCGAAGCCGTGCTCAACCGGATCTGCGCCAACGATGTCGCCGTGCCGCCGGGTCGCATCGTCTATACCCAGTGGCTTAATGTACGGGGCGGCATCGAGGCCGACCTGACCGTGACCCGGCTGGCGGAAGACCGCTATTGGATCATTTCCGGCGTGGCGTCCCAGGTGCGCGATTTCCAATGGCTGAAACGCCACATTCCCGGCGGCGCGGAGGCGGCGCTGTCCGACATCACCGAAGACTGGTCGGTGCTGGGTGTGATGGGGCCGAATTCCAGAACCCTGTTGCAGGGTGTGACCGGGGCCGACCTTGCCAACGAAGCCTTCCCGTATCAGACATCAATGGACATCGATATCGCCGGCGTCCGGGTCCGGGCGTCGCGCATCACCTATGTCGGCGAACTGGGCTGGGAACTTTATATCCCGAACGCCGGCGCGCATGGAGTGTTCGACGGGGTTGTAGAGGCGGCCGCGGGACACGAACGGACGCTGGGGGGCGTCCATGCAATGAATTCGCTGCGCATCGAAAAGGCGTATCGTCACTGGGGCCACGATATCGGCGATCAGGACACGCCGCTGGAAGCGGGGCTCGGCTTTGCCGTCGCCTGGGACAAGGCGGGCGGGTTTATCGGCCGCGACGCCTTGCTGAAACAGAAGGACGAAGGCATCGGGCGGCGTCTGGTGCAGTTTCTACTCAAGGACCCGGAGCCGCTGCTCTACGGCAACGAGCCGATCCGGCGCGACGGCGAAATCGTCGGCTCTCTGACCACGGGTATGTACGGCCATAGCCTGGGCGGCGCCGTCGGCCTTGGTTATGTCGAGAATACCAACGGTGGAGCGGTGAGCACAGAATTCATCCAGAAAGGCGCGTATGAAATAGACGTTGCCGGGGTGCGCTTCCCCGCCAACGTTTCCCTCCGGCCCCTGTATGATTCGCAAAGTGAACGCGTGAAAGCCTGAAACCCTTGACGGAAGCGATAATCATGGGTTTCTTAAGGGGACTTTAACCATGACTGGGGCATTAGTTTATTTATTAATGTCATAAAATTAGGCCGGTTTTCGCCGGTATGTTGGAAAAGGTTTTACTCGGGCCATGGCCAGGCACAAAGCACCACCCGGCGCCGTTTTGCTGAAACGTCTCAAAGGAATGGAGGGCAAGCCCTCTCAGGGCCTGTCGTTGATGCTTGTTTCTTTGAGCGCATTGCCGTCTGAAGAAGAAGACGAGTTCTGGGGGCAGTTGGATGAATTCCTGGTTGAATTCAAAGCCCGCTACGAAGGCGAGCTGTACGAACTGTCGCTGGTCGACCGCGCGATCCTGGTGAAAATGTCGGAAACCGCCGAAGTCGGCATGATTTCCGACATCAAGGTTTCGGTCTTGCGTCTGGTGCAGCAGCTTTACCCGGAACATTTTGGAATGATTGATCAGGCGCGAATGCTGCGCACGATTAATCTCGGGTTTAAGCTCGGGCCCGCTATCAAGTTCCTGGAACATTTTGAAAGCCAGCCAGGTAAAACCGGTGAAAAGGGCATGAAAATCCGTCCCCTTCAGGAAGAGGACATCAAGATGGTCCTCGAGGTCAACCGCAAGGTCGGCCCGGAACAGTTCAAAAAGATTTTTGTCCAACATCAGGCCATGGCCGACATCAAGCCCGACCATGCGCCCAAGGAATTGATGAATGAATATTTCATCCGCATGGATGCCTTGAAAAAGCACGTCTTTCCAAACGTGGAAATGCGGGGCTCAGGGAATTTGTTCAACCAGCTGACAATTACCCTGGACCGGGTCCTGATCGGCGCCTTCGATCAGATCAATCCCGTTCGCAAGGCATGCTCCATCAACCTCAACGTTGAAAGCGTCTTTACCAAGGCCTTTGAGACCTTTTTGGGCAAAGGCGATGAGCCATCCGTGGCCAACATGGTGTTTGAATTCCGCCAGGACAATATTTTGCAACAGTTCGACGAATTCAAAATTGCCGCCGACCTGATCAAGTCGCGGGGCGGTCTGATCGCCGTTGATGCTATTTTTCCGGAAACCGTGGGTTTGGTGAATCTGAACAAGATGGGTGCCACGTTCGCCAAGATTTTCTGGCGCCCTGGCGCTGAAGAAAGCCTGCCGGCGCAGCGCGAGGAAATCCAACGCATGCAGGCGGACGGTCTGATTTTCATACTGGCCCGCCTCGACGACGAAACCGGCATCCAGGTCGGGCAGGATTTGGGCATCACGGTTTTTCAGGGGTTTTGCATCGACGACCTGTTGAATACGCCGGAACCGGAAATCCTGGTGTCCTGAGGCTGGTTCGGGGCGTTTTACGTTTTTTCTACAGACCCTGGTATAAAAAAAGGGCCCGCCGAAGCGGGCCCAGGTTGTTTGGTGACGTTTCAACTCGGGGGGAGAGAGTTGATTGAACGGTATTGTCATCGAAGATAACGGTGACGATAACGGGCGACGGCGACGGTTTGCCCTTTGAAGCCGAAGCCCAAAAGGTGTGTGACACCACGTAGCCAATATTCAAACCGTCTCATATCCGCCTCGCAGGTTCGCCATTAAGTTCTTGTTCCGCTCCGTCGATGAGAAGGCATTAAAAACGCTCAGCGTGACATTTTCTTGCCGGAAATATGGCATTCCTGTGATGATTGCTCCTGAAACAAAGGAAAGTATCCAATGACCGCACCAACAGACTCTGACGCCATCGTCCGGCCGGGCGCCCATTCCGCTTTCGTTACCCATCTGGAGTGTTCGAAAACCGGCGAGCATTACCCTAAGGACACCCTGTTGGGATTGTCCCAGGCCGGCGCGCCTTTGCTCGTTCGCTACGACCTGGACGCACTGGCGGGGGCTGTGAGCAAGGACACCATCGCCTCGCGGTCCCCCGACATGTGGCGCTACCGGGAGTTCCTGCCGCTTGGCGAAGATGTGGAGCCGGTTAGCCTGGGCGAGCCGATGACGCCTCTGGTGCGGTTGCCGACTGTGGAGGCGCGGCTCGGCGCGGCGGAGATTCTTGTTAAGGATGAAGGCCGCCTGCCGACGGGCTCCTTCAAGGGCCGGGGCATGTCCGTCGCCGTCAGCATGGCCAAGGCCTTGGGCGTCACGCGTATCGCCATTCCGACGGCGGGCAACGCGGGCGCGGGCCTGGCGGCCTATGCCTCGCGGGCGGGGATCGAATCCTTCGTCTTTACCCCTGCCGACACGCCCGAGGTCACGGCCAGTGAAATCGCTTTCCACGGCGCGCGCGCCTGGCGGGTGGACGGGCTGGTCGGCGATTGCGCCAAAATCGTCTCCGAGGGAGCGGACGCCATGGACTGGTATGATTTCACCACCCTGAAAGAGCCCTACCGGGTCGAGGGTAAGCGAACCATGGGATTGGAACTGGCCGAACAGTACGAATGGGAGCTTCCCGATATCATCTTTTTTCCGACCGGCGGCGGGGTATGCCTGATCGCCATGTGGAAAGTCTTCAAGGAGCTGGAGGAAATGGGCTGGCTCAAAGGGCCGCTGCCTCGCATGGTGGCGGTGCAGTCCACCGGCTGCGGGCCGATTGTGCAGGCGTTTGATGCGGGCCTGCGGGACGTCGAGCCGTGGGGCGACGTGACCACCAATGTTCATGGTGTGCGCGTACCGAACCCGATCGGCGGTTCAATGGTTCTCGACGTTTTGTATGAATCGGATGGCTTCGGCACGCTCGTGGATGACGACGCGGTGCATGCCGCGCGCGCTAAAATCTGCGCCGAAGAAGGTTTTCACATGTGTCCCGAAGGGGCGGCCTGCGTCGTGGCGCTGGAAATGGAGCGCGCCGCCGGGCGGGTCGGGCCAAAGGACCGTATCGTCCTGTTTAATTCGGCAAGCGGCCTGAAGTCGCCGATGCCGCCGATGACCAATTTCCTGGAGCCGGGCAAGGCGGTGGATTATTCGGCGCTCTAGGCCATTGTTTTAAACGCAAATGCGCCGTCGCGGATGGAGCCATCCGTTCGGGATTTGCTCTAGGTGACGGTGATTTTTATGCCCGTCAATCCTTCGACGCCGCCTTCCAGAACGTCGCCCCGGACCACCGGGCCGACGCCGGCCGGCGTGCCGGTGAAAATCAGGTCGCCGGGGCGGAGTTCGAACAGCCCGGACAGATAGGCAATGGTTTCGGGCATGGACCAGATCAACTGGTTCGTGTTGCCGTCCTGGCGGGTTTCGCCGTTGATGTCGAGCCAGACGCGGGCCTGGCTCATGTCTCCCGTCTCGGTCGCCGGATGCAGGGGGGCGATAGGGGCGGCATGTTCGAAGGCCTTGCCCACGTCCCATGGACGCCCGGCTTTTTTGGCTTCGCCCTGCAGATCGCGGCGCGTCATGTCCAGCCCGACGCCGAAACCCCAGACCAGGTCCATGGCCTTGTCCTCCGGAATGTCGGTTCCTCCGCCGCTCAGCGCACAGACCAGTTCGATTTCATGGTGTACGTTTTCGGATTTCGACGGGTAAGGGAAATCCCCGCCGCCGGGCGCGCCTGCTGGTAAAAGGTTGTCCGGTGATTTCTGAAAAAAGAATGGCGGTTCGCGGTCCGGGTCGTGCCCCATTTCGCGGGCGTGTTCGGCATAGTTCCGCCCGACGCAATAGACACGATGAACCGGAAACACCTGATCGCTTCCGGCGATGGCGACGGTGGGAACGGGAGGCTGGGGGATGACAAAGGTCAAGGCGAGGCTCCAAAAAAGGTGGGATATGTGGTAAAAGAGATTCTTAAGAGAATATATTCTAGTTGTCAGGCTTCAAGCCTTTCATTATTTCCTTCCCTAGATCTCCGACCGGCCCCTTGGGCAGGGCCGCGATAACGGAGACAAGTGAGAGGCTACCACGCAAAACCTGGGAGACGACCCGCCTGCGGATGTTCCGCGGGCTATTACGGTTTGCAGAGGGAGTAACCCAGTGATGGAGTACGTACACGAGCACGACAATGAATACGGAAGTGAAGCCGGGCCGCAAGATGAATGGCTGATCGAATTCTCTCAAGCCTATGACGACGGGTTCGAGGTGATTAAACGGGGATTGGACGCCTCGCCTATGGTGGTCCGGAAATACAAAATCGTCGAGAATGAAGTCATGTCGTTCACGTCCTATCAATACGCCAACAAGGCGCTGACGGCATTTCATTTTCATCCCGATTTCCCGGACGAAGACCGCCGGACCTATATGAACAACCACGAGGAAGGCCATGATCTGGCCGTCAGCGTGGGCTCTCGCCGGGCTGCGCAACGTGCTCTGTTCCGCCGGGACGTGGAAAGCCGCCTGTCGGATTGGGGGCGCGGCCTTTCCATGAGCCTGCATGGGGTGGCGCTGTATCTGGCTGCGGGTGGGCCGGCGGCGCGCTAAGGCCCGGCAAGGGCTTGCCCGTCCCCATCAGGGGATTGTTATCCGGGGTACGGCCCGGCTATGGTGCCTCCGTTCTGGTTCAATGAGAGGCCCGTAAAACAATGAGTGAGACCCATCCGGAAATCCGGGACCCCGTCCGCGCGCTGTGCAAGGACTTTCCCGGCGAATACTGGCGTGCGCGCGACCCGTGGCGGGCGTCGCCGGCGGTGCTCGGCTAGGTCTTGACCCATCCCCGGTTCCTGGCTGGCCAGCTCCCC